>VFQQ010000244.1_pt1 | contig 128867 bp, 213 predicted proteins | sample 3512341 | NCBI WGS metagenome assembly VFQQ01 (sample SAMN10412373, study PRJNA504923) | tailings metagenome | isolation source: Relicate 2 Philex TSF1 revegetated site | place: Philippines: Tuba, Benguet | collected 2017-08-29 | reverse complement strand
CCGCCCCTGCCACCCCGCCCCCCTCCTCCTCCCTGCCACAGACCTCTGAGGTGCAGAAGCAGGTGAAGGCGGTGCAGGCGGCCTTCCAGCATGGCAAGGGAAAGAAGAACGAGACCACTCCCGAGGACGGCAAGCTGACCATCGACACGATGAAGGTGGGCTGTGTGTGCAGGGGACGCTGGCTGGGAATGGACAGGCTAAGTTTCCTCTTCCTCCTTAGGGTTGAAAGCGCTGCCAATGGCATTGCAATACATGCCCGCCCGATTTCCTCTTTCCCACACCTGCCTCCCTTCCTCAACCCACCAAGCAGGTGATCGACCTGAAGAAGCACACCGCCACCTGGAAGATCACCGTCATCGCCACCCAGTCCTCCGCCATGGTCATCCAGCCCGACGTGCAGGTGGGTTGAGCAAAGTTTTTTGAGTGAAATCAGCCATTAGATTTGGACCCAAGCAGTTGGCAGTGGTTGCGTGCACAGCTGGCTATCTCTCCGGCCGTGCCCTCCTGCACCACCTGCACAGCAACCGCCCAGCCTCCCTCAACACACCTCCCTGCCACCCACCCCACCACTCTGCAGGCGGGCTGCCCCACCGTGATCCATGTGATCGACAGCGTGCTCGTGCCGTCCCTGGAGACTGACGCTGAGGCCAGCAGCAGCAGCACTGCCGCCGCCAGCGCCAAGGCCAGCAGCAAGGCGACCGCGTAAGCCGTCATGCAACGCTAACCGACCGCTGGCGCGTGACCCTGCCCGCTGATGCGGCGCTGGCGTGACAGTTGTGCTTTCTATTCCTGCTGAGCCTCCCTGCACGCGATCTACCCCCTGCTATGCCTTCCCAGCACTTGCATTTGGTTTGTGGGCGCACCCCTGTCCCCCTCGGCCTTCTTGGGCGCACCCCTTCCCCCGGTCTTCTGGGCGCACCCCAATAACCTTCCTGCACAGCCCGACGCTCCCCTGCACCTGACCGGACCTTCAACCCCCTCTCCCTCTGTAACCGTTGGCAACGAATGAATTTAAACTGCAAGGGGGATAAGGAAGTGCACTGCCTCTCAATCATCACATATAAGGCCTGAAACAGCACTGCTACAAGATCTGCAGGGTTGCGCAGGAAGAGCCACCAAGAATGCTTGATGAAGTGCTACAGCACAGCTGGCATTGAGCACGTGCAACCAGGGGCAGCTGCATGCAGCAAACCGAAGTGCTGGGATTCAGAGGAAAGAGGCGGTACATCACAGTAAAACTAATCGGAGTGCTACGACTCAGAGGGCAGCAGCGGCAGGTCTGCCAGGCGAGCCTGTGGACCACCCACCGCCAGCAGCACCATTGGATCGCTGTCCCTGTTGCTGCACGTCTCCCTACTGCTCAGCACGCGCAGCTGCAGGCCGGTCTGAGTGCAGGCCGCCTTGAACTTTTCTAAGGGTTCGTCTGAGTCCTCCAAGCGCGGCAGCCGGGTAGCTGGGTCCAGCACAATGGCCCGCCGCACCTGGTGGCCGATCAGCGCTATGCCTGCTGAGGGGCAGGAGGAGGAGAAGGGCAGCAGCCCAAGCTGAGCACAGCAACCTATTGAGAGCAGCCTGTAGCAAAGCAGCGAGTTGCGCACTCCTTACGCCCGCCCACGTGCCAGCCTGCAAAGCGCTCCGCAGCAACTGCCCCGCATGCCAAGCTGCAAAGCGCTCTGCAGCAGCACCCACCTTCCGGGTGCAGCAGCAGCCGCAGCGTGGCGATCAGCGGCTGCACAACGGCCGAGGCATAGAGCACATCCGCTGCCACGATCCTGTGCCAGCTGCCCTGCTGCTGCTGTGCCAAGCTGGCGGCCGGTTGCCGCCAGTCCAGCCGCAGGCTGGCGCAGCGCTTCTGCAGTCCGTTGAGTGCTGCATTCTTGTCGAGGTGGGCCAGCACTTGCGGCTCATAATCGGTGAGCAGCACATGCTGCGCTCCCAGCGCAGCGCACAGCAGGCCCACGAGGCCCATGCCTGCACAGTTGGGGGCAGGCAGGCTGTTGTTAGTTGCAGGCTTGTGGACAGAAAAGAGCCGCAGCGAGTGAAAGGCGGTAATGTGGAGGGGAGGGATATGAGACTGCTCAAGTGCGGTATGTACATGCAGCGTCGAGCAAATCCCCACAAAACTTGGGAGCGCACCTGCACCCAGCTCCACCACTTGCTGCCCTGCCACCACCTCTGGGTGGTTGGCCAGGTAGCGGCACAGCGCTATGGACGCCGGCCAGATGTCCAGGCCTATCAAGTCTGGGTCCTCTTGTGGTGCTACATTCGATCCAGCTGCTGCCGGCTGAGCGGCGGCGGCTGCGGCAGGCGGTGGCGCTCCGTCTGGAGGCTGCTGGCCGCCGCTGGCGTCGCCACTATCTAGCTGCCACGTGAGAGTCTTGCCTGCTTGCGCCTCGGGCGGCTCCCTGCACCACAGGCGGACTTCGGCTTGCGCTGCGGTCGGGCCGCTGCCCTGAAACTCAAACGTGCGCTGCTGCATGATCTTAGTGACACAGCTGCGACGGGCATGCACCAGCGGCATCATCGGGCTGTTTGGGGCGCAGCGGCAGCGCGACGTGCGGAGCGGCAAGCGGCGGCGGAAAGTAAGGCGCGATGTCCGTTTCGAGTCACCTGCCAACCCTGCCCAACTTTACAGATGCTCGCTGCGGAAAGTAGTCAGTGCTATTGACCGTGAAAACTTGTGGTAAAGACATGGACACCCCGGGCAACGTTGAGATTAAATGAAGGAACCTTGAGATGAAAACGGATGGCTGGTCTTGGGTGTGAATGCTGGGCAAGAATGGACAAGATGGGGTGTCGTTGTTGTTATGTCACAGAAAATGTTGTTATGTCACAGAAAATGCCGGGAAGAATGGTGCAAACGCTGGCTAAGAATGAACAGATGATATGAAAAATCAGTGCATAGTGGAGTGCTGCACAGGGCAAGTCACTTTGCCGTGCTGCATCTTGGGTTCACAAGAAAAGGGGCCGCGATGATGCAACAACAATGCGGCAGCTGTGCTGCTGTGCGGGCGGGGCGCTGAATCTAGCAGCTTCAATGGATTGGCACCGCCGCCAAGGTACAAATCACCAGAGGCACATTCTTTGTGCACTGCCCTGCTAGAATCACGAGCCCCCGTCCATCATGACCAGGCGTTGCTCTGCAGCATGGAGGGTCTTGCCAATGCAGCCGTTGATGGGCGCACGGGCATGCCAGCCTGAGGGTGCGACGCGCTTGTCATCAAGCAGACCGCTGGCTGCAAAGTGGAGCCTTCAGCACATTTGTTTGGTGAACTCAACACTTCACACCGTGCAGACGACCAGCCACCCTGCCCTCATCCCCAGGTGCGCAGCACACCTGCCGCGCGCAGCCAGCCGGCCAGCAGCCACAGCCCGTGCAGCGCCGCCGCCAGGCAGCCAAGCACGCAGGTCAGTACAATGGCTGTCTCCCATGGTTCCATGATGTAGAACCCCCAGGTGATGCCCAGCCAGTACCAGGCCCCCTCGACACGCCTGCAGCACAGTGGTGAGGGGATGCGAGCATCGATCACAGAACCGGCCCGTCTGAAGGCATGTGTTTGGTACCAGCGATGCATCCTGACAAACTTATCTGCTCCACATGGACTGCGTGCTCTCAGAGCAGTTGCTGTGCATGTGACGGTCCTACATCCCTGGAGCAGTCTCAACTGCCGCATGCATATGTGCTTACCGCTTCATTCGGCGCCAGGCCGTGGCCCGCTCCTCTTCAAGCTCCAGCCGGAAGCGAGCCAGCAGCACCTCTGCATACTCGGGCTGACCCGCAGCCACCGCTTCTCCACCCTCAGTTGGGTGCACCTCGGCACACTCAGGCTGGCGCGCTGCCGCCGCTGCTCCGCTCGGGCTCCCAGGGCGGGCGTTCGCTGCACCCGCTGCGCCCGCTGCGCATAGCCGGTTGCAAAGCCTGCAGCAGAGGTCGCTGGCACTGCTGCCGCTGGCTGAACCGGATGATCCGGAAGCGCCGTAGGGGTGGAGGGGCTGGGCAGCCCCTCTTGGTCTTTGCTCGCTGCATGCTTGCGTGCCAGTGCGGCGGGGCTGTCGCCATCAACTATCGCCGCTGCCGCCGGCCTGATAGCACGAGAGGCATGGGGGAAGGGATAAAGCGGCTTGCAGAACAAACAAACCCACGCGGGTCTCGTTGGCAGCTCCAAAATCCTTGCCTGCTGCTCTTGGTGCTACGCCTGCTGGCCATGAGCGGACAGGTGCCGATACGTCAAGCGGGAAAGCGGCGGTGCGGTGGCGGTGCGATGGCAGCGGCGCCGCGCCTTGCTGCTTGCCGGTCGATGCCAGCGGCCTGAGAAAGCACTGTGGGTGTGGCCGCGACAAAGCGTGGCAGCGGAAGCTGGCCACGAGAGCACCTCCCCCCAGGGGCGCAGGGGCCTCGGCGTCCAAGGCCTCTGCGGGCAGCTTAATGAGCGAAGCGGTTGTTGAGAACAGACTGGAAACGAAGGCCGCTGCCGAATTGGCCATGCTGCGCCAAGGCGGCGGCGCAGCGGCGGCGGCGGCCCGGGGGTGGCGGCAGCAGGCATAAGCAGGCGGCGGCAGGACCTCTGGATAGCTGGAACTGAAGTGTTGGTACAAAACAGGGAAATCCAAGCCTGTAACCGCTGCGCGCAGCCCCGAGGCAAGCAGAAGTCCCGAGGGCGCCGCCAAGCGAGGGCCTTCCCCTCCTTGATGAATCCCTTCTGAGGCGAGCGCGACCCCCAACCGCGATACGTGCGCTTACGCCCGCTGCTGCTGGCGCCGCCGCCGCCGCCGCCTGGCCCCGAGCAGCAGCCCACCATTCATCGCCGGCCCTTCTGTTGCATTTCCTGCATTTCAGGGATCCAACCAACAGTCGCCCCACCAACCTTCTAGTCAGCTCCACTGGCGCCAAGCATTGCCATGCCAGCCGCTGCCCGGCAAATCGTGGGTCTCTTGGACCGCATAGCACGGCAGTTGCGGGCCAGATCGATAGTCGGAGCAGACTGCATCCAGCTGGCAGATCTGTGTGATAGCGTGCCGCAGCAGCTGTCCGTCGATGACCGGCAGGAGCTGACCAGGCAAGTGTTGATTTGCGCCCATTTTGGGACAACGGCCCGGGTAGGCAGTTGCGCTTTTCAAACCTCCCCTTGGCTCCCAACTGCACATTGCAGGTCCCTGCTGAGCCTGTCTGACGCGGTGGTCGCGACGGATTGGGCCGTGGCAGACGAGACTAGCAGAGTATACAAAGACGACATATTGTTACAGTCATTCTCTGTAGTAACGACATGCTGCAAGCTGGGCACATCGCTGCGCTTGGATGGCACCCAGGCAGCACAAGTCTGCCGCACGGCGTCTGTTGTGCTGGGGTTTGGACGCAGAGCGCTGCGCAGGCTGTCAGGCCAGCCCTCAGCAGCCGCAGACGCACTTCGCGCGATCATGGCGCAGACCATCGCGGTGAGCAGCGTACCTTGAATGCATGCTGGCCGATTTCCTGACCGTATTCCTGACCGCCCATGTGAAGAGCTGCCTGTATGCATGTACTGACCACACTCACAACTGCAGTCTCTCGCCCGCTGGATGCATGGCATGCAGATGGCTCGCCTAAGGGAGCTGGCACTGACCGGCGGCATCCTGGGCGAGTTTGCGGGCCGGCTAGCTCCGGTCCGCGACATTGCGCAATGGCTGGCAGCCACCACCCACCTTCTGGAGCGCCTGCTGCGGACGACAGCAGGTATCGACGCTTGCCCCTCCAGCTGTGCGCATGCTGTGAGATGTGAGCAAGCATTGAGCTGTGTTGCCTGGGCATCACAAACCGGGCCTTCCCCTCCCCCCTGGTGTCGTGCAGATGCTGCCAACCTGCACAATGTGCGGGTTGGAGCTCTGCACACCTACTGCGCAGTGTTGTACGATATGCACATGGGTGTGGAGCTTGCCTGCGTGCCGACCCAGCTGCTGCGCACTGCTGACGATGCAGCGGCTGTCACCCAGCTGCTGCTGCACGGCGTGGCAGCTGGCACAGCTGCCCTGCAGGCAGGAGACACACAGGGATGGCCCCTGCTGAGCACGACCCTCAGTGTGCTGCGCCGGATGTGCATCGACGGCTCAACAGCAGCAGCCCGCACGATGGGAAGCAGCCTGCGTGGCAGCGGCGGTGAAACGCCAAGACCAGTGGCGCAGCTGTTGGCTGAGGCTGTGGCAGCCTTTCCCCGCAAGGTCGCCACAAGCTGTGATACCTTGCAGGCACCCTGGACGCGTGCCTGTCTGCCGCTGGCGTGCTGGCCGCCCTCTATGGGCATTAAGGCCGCTCGCCGGCAGCTGGCGACCACCCAGCTGCAATCCTGCTCCCTGCTGACTGGGATGCCCTGGCCAGCTGCGCCAAGCTGGCACCCCTGCTGCAGCAGGCAGCAACAGCCGCGGCTCAGATGGGGGACAGCGTGACTGTGCACCTGTGCGGCTCAACGGCCGAGAAGCTCCTCATGATCTTGTACATCTTTTTTCCAATGGCCTTCAGCTCACTCCGAGAGCTGGCCCAGTGGTGCGAGCTTGTCGGCGCCAGCTGGCGCCTGCTGGCCATTGCGGCAGCCACACCGCAGCTCTCGGAACAGCAGCGGTCTGAAGCACTGATGGCCACCTACGAGTTGGGCCGCTGCTTTGAGCTGGCTGTGAGCGGCTGCTTGCCGCCACTGCCTATGGCATTCCTCCGCGACAGGGAGGTGCGGCGGCGGCGAGGGGTTAGCACTGCAGCCCGCCCTGCCTGGGACGCACAGCCGCAGCCGCTGTTGCAGTTGAGCCGGCAACTGTGCCGGGCAGCCCATTCTGTGGCCAAAGGCGGCTGCGCACCGCCGGTCGCGGTCGCGCTGGTGCAAGACAACATGCCACTTTTCATTGGCAGCTTTCTGAACTTCCTTCTGCGGCTGCTGGCCAAGGAAAGCAGCCTCAGGTGAGCTGGAGTAGGGTGGCACACAACATGGCAGACGGTAATCCAGAGAGGAGGATAAATCGGCCTCCAGTGCTGACTGGGATGTTGTTAAATGGCCGTGAATGTGCCCCTGGACCATTGATGTGCCCCTGAATTCCTTTCCAGTCACCTTGGCATCTTCCTCACCTCAGCTTCTTCAAAGTGCGCCCCCTGTGCAGTTCTGAGGGGCGGCAGCAGGCGCTGCTGGCCATCACGACCACCTGCAGCGCACTCGCAGCGCTGGGCCCCGCTGTCCCTGCTTTTGGCTTCGGCATGGCCTGCTGCACTGCCATGATGTGGCTGTCGCGCCCCAACAGCCTCAGCAATGACCCAGCGGTGGCGCGGCAGCTGACCAGGCTTGGAGAGCTGGGGGCCGAGCGCTGGCTGCAGGTGTGCATGCGCCTCAGCCTGAACAGCATGCTCTGACCAGCCTCTGCTTGAACCACACTCCCTCCAGGCAGCTGTATGGTAGGATCCAACTGAACGTTGCAACATGTGCAGCGTTGTTGTGATGGTCAATTTCTTGCTGCCTGGCCGTGCAGGACCCCTACTCAATTGGCCAAGCAACGCCGCCCAAGACAGCGCATGTTCTGCAGGACACGCTGTTTCTGGCCGCCACCCGCCCGCGCCTAGCGGCCGCCTGCCTGGGCCACGCAGCGCTGCCTGCTCTGCTGGAGCGCTGTGCGGCAGAAGGCGGCCAGGTGGGCAGGTGCCAGGAGTTGCGTTTGTTGCAGGTGATGCATGTGCCTTGTGCACGCAGGGGTGCAGGCGTATAGCACAAGCACAGTACTTGGATGTAAGCCTACAAAGGTTGATGTCCTGATGTGGTGCTCCTACATGCCTACCAACTGTGCAGGATGCGGCGCACATAGTCACACGACTGCACAGCCTGTTCCATGAGTTAGCCAGCCAGGCTGCTGAAAGCGGCGGCGCAGGGGAGCAGGGGCAGGAGAGCGGCCCAACTGAGCTGCAAGCAGCTGCCGCCGGCCTGAGCAGCCTGCTGGCCTCCCTGCCTAGCACAGGCGGCAGCGGCAATGAGGGCAACAGCGCAGCAGAGAGCGGTGCTGATGACGGCGGTAGCAGCGGCAGCGGCAATGGCACAGATGCTGAGGGCAGCAGTGGCGCTGAGGGCGGCAGTGGCAGCGGCAGCGAAGACAATGCGGTGCAGCAGCTGCGCTCGCTTGCCAGCCCCGCCCTGCTGCAGCAGGCTGCTGCGCTTGCAGCCGCCCTGGCGGAACAGAGTGCGCCGAGCGAGGAGCAGCAGGCAGCTGATGCTCTGGAGATGGCACAGGCACTGGCTGCGGGCCACGGCTGCAACAATCTGTCCTGCCCTGACTGGTTGGGAGAGGCGGACAAATTGAAGCTGTGTGCAGGCTGCCGCACAGCACGATACTGCAGCACTCGATGCCAGAGAGAAGCATGGACTTTGGGTGGGCACAAGCAGTGCTGTGCTGCGCTAGCGGCGCAGCCCGCCAAGCGGCGGGGTTGAGTGGATGTGAGGCGTTGATTCTGTGTGGAGCTCTGGGCAGCTGCATGTTCTTTTTTGTTGCTGCGTTTGTTTTATTGCTGCAGAAGGTTCTATGTCCTACATTAAAATCATCTGATCTCCCCTTGCCTCGATTTGCTGCCTCTGCACAGGCCTTGGCAACGCTGAGCGTGCTTGTATTGTAAATGCCCCACTTTTGCGGGAGATAACAGTGTGCACACTAGAGGGCAAGTGATCAGTGCCAAAGTACCGGAACAGGGTATGACTCCCAATACACAGGCGAGCGATGCCTTGACTGTTAGGGGTTAGATTGAACAACACGGCGGCTGCCTCATGCCCGCCCGCGCTGCCCCGCCTGCCGCTGCCGCTCCGCTTGCCGCGCCGTGTTGTCTATGAGGAGCACAGGCCTTGGAAGCAATGAACTTACTGTGGAAGTGCTGTTGCCTTGCAAAGTTGAAGAATGTTGCTGACTGATCAGTTGCATTGCGCATGGGCCAGCTGCGCCCTCAAGGCTGTCCGAGGTGCAGCTGGTGCTGACGCTGTGCCGCCGCCGCCACAGCTGCAGTAGCGGCAGCAGCAGGCCGCCGGAAGCGGCGATAAGAGCAATTGGAGCTGCAGCGTTAGGTCGTACTAGCTGATCTGTGTGCTGCGCCAAACGCTGCGCGCAAGCCCCTGAGGCAGCGAGAAACCAGGCGACGCAAGAACGTCCAGCTTCCGGTGGGAATCGCCTCTAAGGTGAGGCGATCGATATATCCAGGCGATCCGTGCGCTTACGCCTGCTGTAGCTGCCGCAATGATGCCGCCATCGCCGCCGCCGCCGCCGCCGCCGCCGCCGTTCATCGCCGCTCCTCCCTGGAGCCCTGCACTTCAGATAGCAACTCCGCAGCTGTTGTCATCAAACTGAGCACTGGAACAGTCAGCCACCTCCCACCGGCAGCAAGCACGACAATGTCGGCCGCTGCCCGGCAGATTGTGGGTTGCTTGGACAGCATAGCATGGCAGCTGCGTGCCGGATTGCTGGTCGGCGAAGACTGCGTTAAGCTACTAGACCTGTGCAACGGTGTGCCGCAGCAGCTGTCGGCTGGCCAGCGGCAGGCAGTCACCAGGCAAGTGCTGCATGCATGCTTCTTCTTAGCGCGTGCCAGCCCCGGATTGCAAGTGCGTGAATACCATAACAAAGCTTCCCTTGCTGCCTGGTGCACATTGCAGCTCCCTGCTAAGCCTGACGGATGTGCTGGTTGCCGCGGACTGGGAGGTGGCAGACCAGACTGGCGGATACAACACTTTCATACCGGTGGCGTCTTGTGAAGCAGTGGCGGCGTGCTGCCAGCTGGGCATATCGCTGCGCTTGGACGGCAGCCAGGCGGCACAAGTGTGCCGCACGGCGCCCCTGGTGCTGGGGTTTGGCCGCAGAGTGCTGCGCAGGCTGTCGGGCCAGCCCTCGGCAGCTGCCCACGCGTTCCGCATAATTACGGCACAGGACATGGCGGTGAGCGGCATGAAATGTTGATAACGTATTGGTCGTGCTCCTCCCACCACATGCGATCAGTTGTGTTCGTGCATCTGCGCTCCGCTAAGCACAACCCTGGTATGCAAGCCACAACTGCTGCGTTTCAACCCGTGCAGATAGTTCGCTTGAGGGAGCTGGCTGTGAGCGGCGGCATCCTGCCCGAGTTTGCGGGCCGGCTAGCTCCGGTCCGCGACATTGCGCAATGGCTGGCAGCCACCACCCACCTTCTGGAGCGCCTGCTGCGCAGCACAGCAGGTAACGCTCCTGCTCAAGCAGCTGCATGCATGGAACACGCATCCAGCGATCAGCAGGGACCAATTTTCCTGCCACTCACGGGGCCTGCCCCTTGACCCCTGGTTTTGCACAGGCGCAGGAGAGTTGCACCAAGACCGGTTTGGAGCCCTGCACAACTGCTGCGCCGTGCTCCGCGACCTACAGTCGGACGATGAGCTTGCGCACGTGCCGTCCCAGCTGCTGCGCACTGCTGACAATGCAGCGGCTGCCACCCAGCTGCTGCTGCACGGCTTGGCAGCGGGGACTGCTGCACTGCGGGACGGCGATGCACGGGGCTGGCACCTGCTGAAGACAAGCCTAAGCGTGCTGCACCAGATGTGCAGCGATGGCTCAACAGCAGCCCGCACAGTGGGAAGCAGCCTGCGTGGCAGCGGCGATGAAGCGCCGCGGCCATTGCCGCAGCTGCTGGCCGAGGTTGCGGCAGCCTTTCCCCGCCACGTCTTCTGCGAGAGCTTCCGACCCGCTCTGGACGGCTGTCTGTCTGCCTCTAACCTGCTGGCGGCCCTCTATGCTCATAAAGCCCGCTCGCGGGCAGCTGGAGACCGAGCCGCGGTTCTGCTTCCAGCCGACTGGGATGCCCTGGCAAGCTGTGCTGGCAAGCTGGCGCCCGTGCTGCAGCAGGCAGCAGCTGCCGCGGCTCAGCTTGGCGACAGCGAGGCTGTGCTGCATTGCAGCACAGCTGCTGAGTCGCTCGTGATGTCCTTGTACCTGTGCGTCCCAACGGCCTTCAGCTCGCCCCGGGAGCTGGCACGGTGGTGCGAGCCTGTCAGCGCCAGCGCTTGCTGGCGGTTGTGGCAGCCACGCCCCAGCTCATGGAGGAGAAGCCGTGCAATGCAGTACTGACCACCTTTGCGTTGAGCCGCTGCTTTGAGAAGGCTGCGAGCGCCTGCTTGCCGCCGCTTCCTGGGCCAGCCTCCAGCGGCAGGAGCGGTGGCAGGCGGTCAGCAGGGAGCCCTGCCTGGGACGCACCGTTGCAGCTGCTGCTGCAGCTGAGTCGGCAGATGTGCCGGGCAGCCCACTCCCTAGCAAAAGGCGGGTGTGCACCGCCAGTTGCAGCTGCACTGGTGCAAGCTCACATGCCGCGTTTCATTGGCAGTTTCCTGCAGTTGCCGCTGCGTTTGCTGGATGCGGAAAGCAGCCTTAGGTGAGCAGGAGCAGGGTGGCAACGGCTGAGATCACCAGAACCTGCAGCATGGAAGGCTGCAACGGCTAGAGAGGTCTCAGACGGCTGTAGAGCATGCATGTGCCCCTTCCACTGTTGAGCCACCCTGGTAAATCTTCCTCCCCCTCTGCCTCTATAAACCATCTCTGTGCAGTTTTGAGGGGCGGCAGCAGGCGCTTCTGGCCATCGCGGTAGCCAGCAGTGCACTCGAAGCACTTGCCCCAGCTGCCGGTGCTCAAGCCTCATGCTGTGTCTGTGGCACTGCCTGGACTTGGCTGTCGCAGCCCAACAGCCTCAGCAACGACCCAGCCGTGGTGTGGCAGCTGACCAGATTTGGGGCGCTGGTTTTGGAGCGCTGGCTGCAGGTGAGCGCCCGCCTCTGCCTGTTGCATATGGCAGCTGCACGCTCACGCAAACCTGCATCGCACACGATCTGCAGCTCTGCTTTCATTTATTCATTCACTAGAGTGTTCCTGCCTGGCCATGCAGGACCCTTACTCAACTGGCCATGCAACGCCACCCAAGACAGCAGACGTTTTGCGGGACACAATGACTCTGGCCGCCACCCGCCCGCGCCTAGCGGCCGCCTTCCTGGGACACCCGGCATTGCCTGCGCTGCTGGAGCGATGCGCGGCAGAGGGCGGCCAGGTGGGCAGGCGTTGCGGCCCAGCACTTGCGATTGTGCAGGGTTGAGGTGTGTGCCTTGCATGCATATCTCCCTGCAGGCGGGACGAGTGGGCCAGCGGTTCAGTGCCTCTGATGAGTGACACAGCGTCATCCCTAACCCTGCCCTCCAACTGTGCAGGGTGTGACAGGCATAGCCTTGCGACTGCACAGCCTGTTTGCTGATTTGGCAAGCCAGGCTGCAGAGAGCGGCGGCGCAGAGGAGCAGGGGCAGGGCAGCGGCCTGCCTGAGCTGCAAGCAGCTGCCGCCAACCTGAACAGCCTGTTCGCCTCCCTGCCTAGCACAGGCGACAGCAATGCTCAGGGCAGCGGCAGTCGCAATGCTGAAGGCAGCAGTGCTGCCGAGGGAGACAGCGATGCCGAAGGCAGCAGCGGGAGCGGCAACAGCGCCGAGGGCAGCACTGGCGCTGACTGCGGCAGCGGCAGCGGCAGCGAGGACAATGCGGTGCAGCAGCTGCGCTCGCTTGCCAGCCCCGCCCTGTTGCAGCAGGCTGCTGCACTTGCAGCTGCCCTGGCGGAACAGAGTGCGCCGAGCGAGGAGCAGCAGGCAGCTGATGCTCTGGAGATGGCACGGGCATTGGCTGCGGGCCACGGCTGCAACAACCTGGCTTGCCCTGACTGGTTGGGAGAGGCAGACAAATTGAAGCTCTGTGCAGGCTGCCGCACGGCATGCTATTGCAGCACTCGATGCCAGAGAGAAGCATGGACTTTGGGCGGCCACAAGCAGTGCTGCGCTGTGCTGGCGGCTGAGCCCGCCAAGCGGCGGGGTTGAGTGGATGTGAGGTGTTGATTCTGTGTGGAGCTCTGGGCAGCTGTATGTTCTTCTTGTTGCTGCATTCATGTTTTGTGCAGAGACGTCTTTGTTATATGCCATCATCTGATCCCCCCTTGCCTTGACATGCTGCCTCTGCACAGACCTCAGCAACACTGAGCGTGCTTATGTTGTAAATGCCCACTTTGCATGAGACAGCAGTATGCACACTAGAATGCAAGTGTTCAGTGAAGGTGCTAGAACAGGGTAGGACTCCCAATACATAGACGAGCGATGCCTGCACTGTTAGGGGTTAGACTGAACAACACAACGGCTGCCTCACGCCCGCCCGCGCTGCCCCGCCTGCCGCTGCCGCTCCGCCTGCCGCGCCTCGCGCCGCCGCCGCTCTGCCGCATCACGCGCCTCCTCCTCCTCCCTCTCTCGCTCCAGCGCGGGGCGTGTGCGGGGCCAGGGCGCCCCTCCAAGGGGCTTCAGCATGAGCTGCCTCCGGGCCCCGCCCGCCCGCCCCCGCTCTGCCGCTTCTGCCCATTTCAGGTCCGTCCAGGTTTCATCCAGTCGATAGCCGCTCGTCTCGTACAGCTGGATGGCTGCGGTCGGGGAGGAGGCAGAGCAGGGCGGTCGGAAACATGTGCAGATTATCTGACTGGCTCTGATGCTGAGCATGCACGTCCAACAGCCGAAATGCACAGCGGCGCAGCTGAACAAAGCCAACCAACTCGCCCAAACACCTCAGGCGTGCAGCTAGCATCCCTGGCACCCAGCACCCTGCAAGCACGCACCTGGGTCGTTGTATCGGTACACCACGAGCCCCATGAGGGTCACAGGCGGGCTGAGCTGCACAGCAGCACGCTCACACGCCTCGAGCAGCAGGCGGCTCAGGCCTCGCCGCCGGTACTTCTCAGCCACCGCCCTGCATTGGCAGACGGTAAGGGAATGGGTTGGCGGGAAGGGAGTCGGCTGCGTGGCATTGGGGACCCAGGGGTACAGCATTGCGGCGGTCGCAGTGCTCTGGTTGGCAGACGCTAAGGGGCAAGCGCACGGGGCTGTAGACAAGAGCGCCAGGCAGCTGCCCAGCCGACCGAGAACTGCGGCAGCAGCGGCGGCAGCCAGGACCAGCAGCCATGTTGGCCATCTCGCCGTGGCTCTCCACGGCCATGCACGCAACAGCAGATTCTCTCAGCAGCAAGCCAGCACAAGCTGATCTGAGCACTCACATGTTGCTGACGGTGGCAGCCGCCTGGCCCTGCTCCAGCTCCACATGTTCGACTGCCTCAGCCAGGCCCAGCCCAGTGGTCACATTGGCGGCCCCCGCCAGCTCGCCAGTGCGCGCATCCACAGCTGTGATGGTGAGCAGGCCGCGGCCGAGGGTGCTGGCGCGCCACTGCAGGGCCGCCAGCAGCTTCAGCTGGTATTGCAGCACCTGCAGTGAAAAATCTCAACCGTTTGGTTAGCTTGGGAGGTTGCTGTGGTTGAATCCGTCACGCATGCACAGTTTGAGGGTCGGCTTTTGAGAGTCAAGTATACGCACCTGAGCAGGGCTGGGCTGCGGGGCCTCTGTGTCGTAAAGCTCCTCAAAGCCGGCAAAGGACTGGGCCAGCAGGCGCGAGATCTGAAGAGCATGGCAGGGGAGGTGGCAGCGGCAGGGGTGAGCAAGCAACTGGCAGCGCACATCGAAAATGTGTTCAGCTGCGCAAGCAATGATGCAATTAACTCACCGCCACTGCCTTCTCAACATAGCCGGTCTGCGGAGGTGTGCACAGAAGGGGCAGGCGAGTGTGAAACAGCCTTAGACGGAACATGCGGCCGCATGGCAAGCTGCAGCAAACCGCTCAATTGCCTGACCGCATGCAGCGCCTGGCAGCTCGCCTGTACAGTAAGAACCCAGTCGCCGTGCCGCTCCTCAACAAACTGGGCCTGGCTCGCAGCGGCGTGCAGGCGCCACTTGTTGCCGCTCGCCGCCGCCGCCGCTGCCGCCGGCCGTGCAGGCTTTGCGGGCCGTGCAGCTGCGCTTGGTTGGTCGCATCGGCGGCTCCGCACGCATGGGCGAACCACGCAAAGCCCTCCCGGCGCCTCAGCCGCTCGGAACGAGTGCGACTGACGAGCTGGGGCCGCCTGGATTGCCGCTGAGGCTGCCATCCTCGAGACAAAGAATGGCGCGACAGGATGCAGCAAGATGTGAGCGCTGTGTGCACACCTGCTGGCGGCGGCGGCGCACTGCCGCTGAGACGAGCATGTTCACTGCGCCCTGAGGAGGGCACTGCAAGCCGCCGGCGTTATTTCAATTTCCTCAGCAGCTCTCATCCTACACTCAGGGCAGCAGTGCGAGGCCTGCTATGCTCTTTGCGCTCCGCTTGACTTCGGCGGTGCGCTCCCTGAGCACCAGCGCTGCCAGGCCCGCTGCCATGGCCAAGAATTTCTACGCTGTGGCTGCCGGGCGCCAACGCGGCTTGTTCAGGAGCTGGGAGCAGTGCCAGCAGCAGGTGCGGGTGCGACGGCGGCGGCGGCCATGTGTGCGCTGCTCGGGCTGGCGCTGCCCTGCTGAAACGCAGACAACCTAACAACATGCAGGTGAACGGCTACCCAAAGGCTGTGTTCAAAGGCTTTAAGACAGAGGAGGAAGCAAGGCAGTACCTCAGGCAGCACGGCATCGAGGTTGCTGGCGGCGGCGGCAGCAGCACCCACAGTGGGGCAGCAACAACAGCAGCAGCAGCAGCGGCGGCGGCGACGGCGGCAGGGCAACCACCACTAGATGGAGCAGCAGCGCAGCCCCGCAAGCGCCGGGCTGTGGCTGCAAGCGGCAGCAGCAGTGCCAAGAAGCGCACGGCAGTGGCGCCTGTCACGGCAGCGGCGGTGGGCATGGCATCAGCAGTAGCGGGCCCAGCTGCAGCCTCAGCCACCGACCGAGTGTTCCGCCTGGTGAGCTGGCTGTACTGTTCTTACTGTTAGTGTGTGCAGCGAGGGACTGCCACACCAGGCACCCACTCACCCGCCTGGAATCACCCTGGTATCGTTTGCAGGAGTTTGACGGCGCGTCCAAGCGCAACCCGGGGCCCGCGGGCTTTGGGGCGGTGCTCTATGACGAGGCATCCGGGGTGGAGGTGCGAGAGACAGGGCTCTTATACTGATCTGGTAGTAGTGTGATTGCTGCCCTGCCGGAGCAGCCGTCGTAGGCTATGGACGCTGCCCTTTTGGGGCCGCCTTGCATGCGCTAGCATGGCGTCCTGGATGCTCCCTCGTGTGGAAGCTTCAATGGGTGGCCTGTGCAGTAGACGCTGCTGCGCACATGGCTGCTGGGTGCCGGCTGCTCAGGTGTGACTGCCTGCGGCCCTGGCCTGCGCAGGTGGCGCGGCTGTGCCAGTACATTGGTGACCACCACACCAACAACCAGGTGCGGACCATGGCACTGAATGGCAGCCGAGTCTGCCTGCTAGCATGCACTGCCATGCCGCGTGGTGCTGGGAAGGAGGCAGCATAGTGGGAGGCAGCACAGTGGGAGGCTTGGTGCCAGAGCCAACTAGCAGCTGCCCTTGTTACGGCCATGGCTTTATCTGAGCTTCAGCATCCAACTGCGCATGGTGTTTCTGCCATGCATGCAGGCCGAGTATGCGGGGCTAATTGCTTGGTTGGTGGCAGCCTGCCATTGGCCCAGCACCAAATCCCATTCTGCCCACCTGGGCCACCTCTGCGCAGGCGGAGTATGCGGGGCTGATTGCGGGCCTGGCTGCGGCGCTGGAACTGGGTTGTAACCGGCTCAAGGTGCAGGGCGACAGCACGCTGATCATCAATCAGGTGAGTGGGTCGTGCACAGCACTGCTGCTTGTGTGCGCACAGCCCTGCTTCTGCGAGGTTGGCTTGACCCAGAGGCAACGCGGTTTCGTTTTGCAGCATGAAGCTTGACTGTTGTTGGTCTGAAAGCAGAAAGCAGCTCTGTGTTTGACAAACTGGCGATGCCCCTTCTGCGCAGGTGCTGGGGCAGTGGCAGGTGAAGAACGAGGGGCTGCGCCCTTGGACCTTCCTTCCTTTATTGAATGGCTTGGAAACCGTTACGTGTTCTGCAGGTGCTGGGGCAGTGGCAGGTGAAGAACGAAGGGCTGCGCCCGTACCACCGCCTGGCGCAGCAGTTGGCCCGCCGCTTTGAACACTTCGAGGCTAAGCAGGTGGGGCACACAGCGCATTGCAACGGTGCAGGGGTGCAACTCCAATGTTTGGCCGACTGATCTTGTCCCACTGTGTAGACTTAGATGATCATGCATTGCTCTGCAAATTAGATGCTGGTGCTTGCCTGCCTGACGGTGCTCGCCTGCGTTGCCTGCTGTGCCGCTTCCAGGTGCTTCGGCAGTTCAACAAGGTGGCAGATGCTCTGTCCAACCAAGCCATAGATGACTACCGCTCGGGCGCCAACCGCCAGCTGTGGACTCTGGAGGCGGCGGCAGCGGCAGCGGCAGCAGATGCAGAGGGTGGCGGAGCAGCTGGGCTAGCAGCTGAGCTTCATGCAGATGCGGCAGAAGGGGATGCAGCAGCAGTGGCGGCAGCAGCGGCAGCTGGGTCAGGGGATGACGGCAGTGAGGGCAGCGGCGGCGAGGACCGTGCGAAGCGAGCACGGCTGGATGACTGAGCGCCCTTCTGGGCTGTATGTACAGCAGGGCTGCAAAGCACTCTGCACATGTAGTCTGTAAACGGCATTCCTCTGTAAACGGCCTTCTTTTGTGAGTTTTGAGCGTTACATGGGCGCCACAAGATGGCGATGTTCACTGGTATACAGGGTAGCGCCGAAAGAGAACTGGTGTGCAGATGCAGGTGAGAGTGCCAGACAGTGATCGCAGATGGGCAGGCAACAGGGAGGCAGTGGGCAATCCGGGTTTTAGAACATTGGGTTCGAGGGGCAAAGAAGCGCGAGTGAGGCTACTGAACGATTGTTGTTGAGCAAAAAAGCTGGAGCCAAACTTTCAACACAGCTGGAGGCAGCGCCGCAGCTTGGCATGCATCACTTGAGCGGCTGTTGCCCACCGGCATCAGCATGCATGGAGCATCGCCAAGGGGAAACGCGAGCAGCATCGCAAGGAACAACACAGCGCCATCGCAAAGGGGCAACGCATGGGCCATCGCAGAGGGGCAACGCATTGGCTTGTCATTAGCCGTCGCACTGGGCCATCGCTGGGCTTGACATAAGGCATTGCATCAGGCATCACATGGGCGCAACTTGTGTGCACGCGCAGGGCGGCTGCAGGGCGGCCAGCAGGCGGCTCAGCAGCGGCCTGCGGCAGTGGGGTGGAGGGCCAGACGTATATGTGTCAGGTTAGTCCTTGGCTGGCAGGAGGAGCATCCCCGGTTGGAGGGAGCTGAGCAGGCACTTGTTTGCCACTCTTGCTGTGCTGCAGGGCGCTCCTGCCCACCCATGCACGATGCTCAACTCCTGCTCCTATTGCAACCTGCCTCACCTGCGTCCTTTCTCACGTGGCGCGCTCGCAGTATAGCTCAGCCCGCTGCTGCTGCCACCGCCGCCGCGGCTGCTGCCGCTGGCGCTGCGGCTCAGCAGGCCGCTCTCGCTGCCGGCGCCGCTGGGGCAGCGCGCCAGGCCGCCGCGCCTGCTGCCGCCACTGCGTCGCGGCCGCAGGCGAATCTCCACCGCAAGTTCGCCAGCAGGCTGGCCGGCGTTGGCGCCGCACCAGCGCCGCATTTTGATGGCGGCTGGGTGGGGCTGGCCGTCTGCCGGCACGTCAGACAGGGTGATGGAGCCCTGGGCCATCAGCACATCTGCGGCAGAAAGGGGCAGGGGCAAGGAATAATGCCTCAGTGGCGGGCTGGTGATTAGGGGCGGGAAGTACAGGCTAGCAGCGGGAACCGAAACGACAGGCCTAGCTTGCAATGCGAGTCTTTCATACCCTGCACACACCTGTCGTCATGTCGCTCAGCTTGCCCAGCACTCCAAAGCGCAGCTCGGTTGCCGCCCGCTGCGCCGCGCAGCGCTCGCAGCAGCCGCAGCAGCCGCAGCCAGCGGTGAAGCTGCTAGCAGGTGAGCCCGCCCGGCTGTGCCCTCCGCTGCTGCCGCATGAGCTGCAGTGGCTGCTGCCACGCTGGGCGCTGGGCAGTGTGAAGGTGAGGTTCTGGTGGCCCAGCGGCTGCGGCCGGCTTGCGCCGCTTGCGCCGCCGCCGCCGCCGCCCTTACTGAGGGAAATCTCCTTGCTGGTTTGAGTGCGGCTGAAGCCCTCTGGGCCCAGCACCGTACACTGCACTGAGAACTTGGGCCGGAAAACTGAGCTAGAGGTAGAGGCGCCCAGCCCCTCGGCTCGAGCGGGCAGGGCTGCCAGCAGCTTGACGGTGAGCTCCATGGTTGCGCCTGCGGCAAGGGGGGCAGTGGCAGCGGCGCAGGTTGGGTTGCGGCCTGCGTAGGCGGCGGCGGCGGCAGCGGCGGCAGCATCGCAGGTCACTTCCACAAGCTGGCTCAGCAGCCCAGCCAACCGCTGCACTGACCAAGGTTTAGGGTGCAAGAGGGGGCGGGGGTTGGGACGTGCTAGGGCGAACAGACTAGTAAGGCACGTAGGTAGGGGTTCGGCCGCTCACAGTCCTTCGTTCGACTGGGTGGGGCTAGAGGAGACCACAGCAATGAATGCAGGGAGCTCAGTTTATGTTCAAGTAATCCCAGCCGCAGCTTCCCGCGGGTGCCTGCAGCAGATGCGCCCATGCTTCACTCCAGCCTTCGCCCTTTCATTGCATGCAGCTGCAGCTGGGGAGTGGACCACAGTGCATGGCCGCTCCCACAGTCCCGAGTGCCACAACGGGGAGGGGTGCCCTGCCGACTTCCCTGACCAAGCGGCAACAGGCACACTGTCGCCGCGCCTGCCCGCCCATGCTACCACACTCACGTTTGTCCCTCTCAAACTGCATTGCAAACTTCGTGCACTTCACAGACGTCACGTAGAAATCCAATGGGCTTGTAGCATGAAATCGCAGCCACATCCGGTGCTCAACAGTTGCGTACCTCGCCTGCCGTCGCCTCTGCTGCAGTGCTGCCGCTGCCCGCCCGCTCCGCTGCTGCTGCCGCGCCCTCGCTGCCGTCTATCGCACGGAAGCGCTGCAGCTGCTCAGCGTCTTCTCCGATGACCAGCAGGAGCGGTTCGTCGCCTGCTTGTGCTGCCGCTGAGCCGCCGTTCAGGAAGCAGAGGTGCAGCCCCTCCCGCCGGCAGGCCGCCTTGAAGTCCTCAAAGATCTCATCCCGCTCCTGTGAGGGTGGACGAGGGTGCACCCGAGAGATTTTAAGATATAGTGCAGGAGCTGCCGGCGCAATGGTTCCACGCCATGCATTCTGGCAGCAGGCGCGTCATGGACCGCCGCATGGCGCACCATGTCACCTCAGCCGCCAAGGGGCAGCAGCTGCCCAGCCCACTCAAGCCCTTGCAACCCCCCGTCCATCCACGCACCTGCAGCTTGGCTATGTTCTCCTCCCGGTCGAATATCAGCGGCCGTCGAATGCGGTGCGCCACTAGCGCCACGCCTGCCCAGCAGAGCAGGTGAGGGTGGCAGGCAAAGCACGGCTGAACCTCTGGCCAGCGAGAGGCCATTCAATGTGGCCCCAATGCTTGCAGTTTCCATGCAGGCCATGCCGTCACATGTGCAAGCCAACGAGGAATGTTGCATCGGCTGCCACTCGCCGGCAAACCGAACAATGTCCACCCCCCGCCTGTCCCAGCCCCCTGCTGCCCTCACCTGTCTGCGGGCGCAGCAGCGTGCGCAGCGTGACCACCAGGGGCCCCACCACGGCTGCCGCGTAAATGACGTCTGCCAGGAGCAGCACGTCAAAGGCATGGCGCTGCTCCGGCGCCAGCGGCGCCAGGTCAAACCAGTCGAGCGCCAGGCAGGCGCAGCGAGCTGCCACTGCGTTCTGCTCTGCATTCTGCTGTATCTGGGCCACCACCACTGGCTCGTAGTCCGTGAGCAGCACATGGCGAGCCCCCAGCTTGGCGCACAGCAGGCCGGGAAGGCCCATGCCTGCACAGGCAGAAGTAGCAGGGCTGGTGTGAGGCGGCAGGCAGAGCGTGCTCGGCACGGGAGGCTTGCAGGGCTCATGCATGGAGGCTTTGCTAGCAACTTGCGATTAGCGGTGAGCAAGCTTTCTCCTGCCCATAGCTACGACAGGAGTCTGCCAGGCATGTGGACGTCTGCAGCCACCAACCCAAGCCCACCCATGGCCTCACCTGCACCCAGCTCGCACACAGCCGCGCCGGCCACCAGGCCCGCATGGGCTGCCAGGTAGTTGCACAGCGCAATGGAGGCGGGCCACACGTCCAGGCCAATTAGGTCTGCAGCAGGAGAGTGCAGAGCGCGGATGTATGTGGTGAAGCAATTGTGAGGCAGGTTTGGTCAGGCAGGTTCTGAGTTGTAAGGGGCTTGCAGCACAGCGCCACTTCGTTCAGTCGCCACAGCTGGTTGCCACCGGCTTGCAACCTACCGGGCTGGTCCGATTCCACATTGCCGCACAGCTTTTTCGAGTCGACTGCCGCCGGCTGCTGCTCGCCGCTGGCTGCCGTGCCTCGCTGCTGCTGCCCCTGCTGCCCCTGCTGCTGCTCTTGCTGCTCCCCTTGCTGCTGCGCCGCTGGCTGTGCCCCCGCCTGCTGCTCAGTTTTGGGCGCTGGCTTGGGCGTGTCCCAATCCAGCAGGTTTGCAAATAGCTCCTCCACATCAAGCTGCAGCGTCTGCGTCACACGTGCCACCTCCTCAGGTAGCCTCCGGCACACCACCTGGTAGCATGGGCAGGCGGGAGGGAACGGCAGGCGGTGGGCGCCCGGCGCCAGGCGGCAGCGGCGGCAGGCAGCGGCGGCAGGCACTGAGCAGCATGGCGCCATCCCATCATGCAGGTGGCACAGCTGGACATCGAATGAGAGCACTGCAAGCCCCCGAAAGGTTTCAGGCAGTGGGAGCGGGCGGACCTGCAGGGTGTGCGGCCCGAAGGCAAACTGCTGCCTGGACAGCTCTTTGGTGGTGTGAGACATGGCTGCCGCGAACTCAAATTGCGATCAGTCAGCTCTTCACGTGCGGGACCGCGCTGTGGCGTGCTGACGACCCACGGGGCAGCGGGGGCCTCTGGGCCGGATCGGCGCGCCATCGTGTAGAGTCAGCGCTTCGGGAACATAGCGCGGCCTGCCGCTCGTCCCTCTAGCAGCCAGAAGCACCCGCCCAGCCGGGCTGCGCGCAGCGGCCTTGCGAGGAGCTGTGCAGCGCAGGCAGCAGCTCAGGAGTGGGCAGCAAGCGCCGGGGGCGCCAGCGGCGCCCGGAGGCCGCAGCAAGCGTGCGAGCGGGGCGTGGGCGCGGCCGAGCAGCAGCGCGGGGCTTTCAACATGCACCAGCTGCGCAGCGTGTTCTCCAGGCGGCCGCAGCCGGGCAAGGATAGCGCCGGCAACTCGCTAGACAACAGTATGTGAGTCCGCGCTCGCTGCTCGCTGGGTTGAGCCGGCCACCGCTGCCCAGGGCAGCCGCCGGTCAGTGACGATCATGCTTGCAGCCAGGGGGCCGTGGTGCGGCCCTAGCCTGTCGTTGCGACGGCGCCCGCCCCTGCCGCCTGGTGCCGCGGCGCCGCACTAATTCCAGGCGGGCTGGCACCCCCTTGCGCTGCTGCAGGAACACGGCAGACACAGCAACAACAGACACAGGGGGCGACGGCGCTACCTCGGGCACCGTCGATGCCTCGTGCCCGTTCCTAGGCCACAGGCAAGCGGCGGTGGTTCCGGCCGGGCGGCGATAGTTGCCATCGCCGCCCATGTGGCTCTCTGGCCAGAGCAAGTCTGTGCCGGGGAATCAAAGCTGCTAAAGTGCAACGTGGAAGTCCCACATGCTGCTAGGCTGGCACGCTGCTGACCATTTCTGCTACCGGCTGCAGGTACTACGAGCCGATTCGGGAGCTGTTCCGGACAACGCTTGGGCAGGTGCGCACTGCTGCAAGAATGCGACTGCCAGCTGCAGCTTTTGGTTGATGTACTGTCATGTGCTGCTGTTCGATCTGTCGCTTCCGCCGCCAGCTGCCGTTGGCCTGCTCCCCCCGGGGTACAGCCGCGGCCTGCTCGCCGCCGTCGTCGATCCCTTGCTGTGTGGCCCTTCCCCACAGCCGCTGCTGCTGCTGCGCTTCTCGCTGCAACCTAACCGCTGCTGCTGCTCTGCTGTTCACAACGACAACAGGTGTACCTAGCGCGCAACAAGGAGACGGGGCAGGAGGTGGTGATCAAGATGATTGAGCGGGGGCCGGCGGTCAGCAAGCACGTGGAGAGCGAGCTGCTGATCCACAGGTGCGCGTGTGGGGCGTACATTTTGGACGAGATGTGTGGATCTTATGGTGGTCATTGAAATCTGGTGCAAGCAAGATCTGGAGAGCGAGCTGCTGATCCACAGGTGCGTGCTGAAAGCTCTGCTCATCACCTGCATTGCACAGCACATGGTTGCTTGGCCAGGCGGTGCAAGCGAGAACGAGCAAAGGCAGCTGCTGACCCATGCGAGCAGAGCTGCTGGCTTGCCATGCTGCTGCTGCTGCTGCTGCTGCCGCTGCCTGCTCCTAGTGATGCTTTCGGCTGTGCTGCTGCCTGCATTATTTACGCGCATGCTGTCTGCATTGCTCCATCGGGTGCTGCTGCTGATTGCTGCTTGTGCTGCCGCTGGCGTTACAGTTGCCACATTAAGCCTGCTTCTGCTGCTGCTGCCACCTTCTTCTGCTGGCTGGGAGTCCACTGCCCTGCTGACGCCCACCCTCTCGCGCTGCCGCCGCTCACCGCTGCACTTCGTCGCCGTCTGCCGCCCTGTGTTGCGCAGGAAGTGCACAGGGCACACCAACATCGTGCAGCTGATAGAAGTGTTCCTCACGCCGCGATACCTGGTGCGCTGTGCCTGCTGCGCTGTGCTACGCATGCTGTGTTTGCTATGCTGCATCTGCCGGGCATGGCCCCTCAAACTCTGTCAGGGCCACCTTGCCTGCTGCACTGCGCCCTGCTGTGCCCCTGCCTTGCAAGCTGCTGAGGCCTTTGCAGCAGAACACCTGCCACCGCCCTGCCGACCGCTGTGCTGAGCGCTGTCATGCCACCTGCTCATCAAGACACATCATTTCCCTGTCCTGATGTAGGCGATTGTGCTGGAGTATGCACCTGGAGGTGACCTGCTGGACTACGTGCAGTCCAAGGACCACCTTTCAGGTGGGCAACCAGGAGCTATAGTGGCAGAATGGCGGTTTTGCAGCTGCAACAAGCAGTTCAACTGGATTGGCGCGCTGGCTAGTGGTAGCGAGCCCCAGCCAACCCACACTCAGCCCACGCCTGATGGTGTGCCCGCCTGCTCTCCCCTTGTGTCCGTGCCGCAGAGGACGAGGCTCGGTGGTTCTTCCAGCAGCTGGCGGTGGGCCTGGCCTACTTCCACAACCTTGGTGAGACGAGCGAATTGCTTGCTTTGGGGGTGGGAAGCGCAGTGCTGCGCCCAAGCACCCCGCCATGGCTGCCGCTTGCGGCAGTGTTTGCTGGCCGAATGCTGATTCCTGGCTGCGCTCGTGCACAACTGGGAGCTCAACCTGAACACCAAGCTGCTCCTTGGGGGCATTTGGTTGCCACTAATCTGCGCTGAGTTCTGCCTGCCTGCCTCCAGGCGTGGACAACCGAGAGCTCAACCTGAACAACAAGCTGCTGACGGGGGAGGCCACGCGGCCGGTGCTGAAGATCAACGACTTCACGTACAGGTGGGCCCCTTGATTGTCAGAAAGTTTGGTCGGACAGCTGGAGTTTTATTGCTCAACTTTGGCTCGGAATGGCGCAGGTGAGCATGCAGCCCGCCGCCCTGGCATGCGGGTGCGCCTCGCCTCACCACCCAGCCCTCGCTGTCCAACCTCTTGCTCTCCTGCAGCAAGAGCGAGCAGATCAACAGCGACCCCAACAGCGCGCTGGGCAGCCTGCCGTACACGGCGCCAGAGGTGCTGAGCAACACGATGAAGCACGGGCACCAGGTGGGCGGGCAGGCGGGCTGCTTGTGTGCTGCGGGAGCAATGCTGCAGCACGCGGGTGCCAAGCCTTGTACATTTTGGGTGTGCAGAGCTGCTTGCGCACCAACACAACACCCCACTTAGCTCACCCTCCCTCAATTCCTCACGTCCTGCCCACAGGCCGATGTGTGGAGCCTGGGCGTCGCGCTCTACAAGATGTGCGTGGGGCTGTACCCCTTTGAGCGGCTGGAGGACGCGGCGGATGCGCGCACAGCGGTGCAGGTGTGCGCTGTGCTGCATTTTTTGCACGGCTGCTGTGGCAGTGGGTGGTGCCAGGCGCCTGTGCTTGCACTCTTCCCGGCTATCATTCGGCCATGCCTGTGAGTTCTGCCATGCCTTCCATGGCATGCCGTCATTCTCGTGTCATTTACGCCGTTTGCCGCCCTGAACTTGACCGCGGCCGTCGCCGGAAGCCAGCTCTCTAAACATGCACCCCGTATGCACCCACTTGTATTGCAGAATGTGCTGTCCCGCATCGCGCGAGTAGAGTACCAGATCCCTGATAACATGTCCACAGAACTGCAAGACCTTCTGGGGTGAGCCTTTCCTGATGCAGACTTGGCCATTTCTGATTTGGAGGATTGTGTTGCTGCAGCGTGCAGGGGCTGCCCTGCACCGCCCAGCATTCCTGCTGTGCTGCTGCAGTGCAGCCGGTCAGCTGCGCCTGGGAGCTTTGCCTTGCCTTGCTCGGCTGTTCACCTGGGCCCTTACCACACCCTCTCCCCTTACCTGCAGGCGCATGCTAGTGAAGGACCCGGGCCAGCGCATATCCATGCCAGGCATCATGGCGCACCGCTGGTTCCAGAAGGTGAGCGCTGGTTACACGTGGCAGCAGTTGCGCATGCAGCAAACTGCCTGGCTCCCTGTTTGCGCATTCGTGGCTGCCCCGCTGGCTTCTTGGTGGGCTTGATCGCCTGGTCCGTTTCAACTGCCCTGAAACCCCTGCAGAACATGCCCGCCGGCCTGCTGGAGCTCAACTCGAGAGTGGACCCAGAGTCCGCCGCGCGGCAGGTGCGTTCTTCTTGAGTTCGCCAGGCTCACAGGCTCAGCAATAGCTCCCCTGGTGTGCTGCACCTGCAGCAAGGCCAGGCGGCCAGTTGTCTCTGTCGTGCCTGCTCTGGGTCAAGACCGTGCAGACGCCGCCATGTAAATCTTCTCACCTCAATTTTCCATGCTTTTCCTCCCGTAGAGCGAGGATGAAGTGCGCAGCGTGGTGCGCGAGGCGCAGGGCAGCATGCGGGTGATCGATGCGGACAACATTGACGAGATGGCGGACGACATTTTGGCGGAGGAGGAAGCGGATGATCTGCTGGAGGGTGCGTGCCTGCCCAAGTATTGTTCCAGAGGTTTTGTTGGTGCCTTGCCAGCTGTGCACGATTCGCATGCACTCTGCTTGTGCCGCTGTTTGAACACATCTCTGTGCCCCAGACGTCACATGCTTGCATTCATGCCCCTGGCGGCCAGCACCCATGCGCTGCTGCTCACGCCGCCTCTCCTACCCTGCCCCACTTCTGCCGACCCGCCCCTGCTACCCTGTCCCAATTTTGCCGACCCGCCCCTGCTACCCTGTCCCGCTTTTGCTGACCAGCCCCTGCTACCATGCTCCCTTTCTGCCGCAGAGCTGTCGCTCACGCGGGACTATGCATCCGGCGGCCAGATGCAGCTGTGAGGCGTGTGCAAACAGCGTCCCGGCCAGGTGCAGCCGGCAGTGCAGCATCCACCGTGCCCGGGCCGCTCCAGCGCTGCTTGCTGACCCCCCGCTGGTAACAGCCCGCCGCTGTATTGCCAAGCGGCTCAAGTGCGCCCTCTTGCGAGCTGGATGCGCTGATGCGCTTCCCCAGACAGTTTGCGGCCGCCCAACCTCCTCAGCCGAGTGGTTGCACCGCTGAGCGGGTGCACCTGCGCCCGTTGTCCGGTGCAGGCGCGCCCTGCCGGCTGCCGCGCCCGCTTAGCCGCCTTAGACACCCCGCCGCCCACCCGCTGCTCCAAATATGAGAGCCGTCGGCTGTGGCACTGTATACCTTTTTGCCCGCTCTGTGTTTGCTACCGCCTCCCCTCCCTGTGCATGCCTCGGCTCCCGCTCGATCTCCCTCTCGCTCCAAGTTCCCGCATTTGTTTCTCACTCACCGCCCCATTCCCTCTTCTTTGCACCCGTCGCTTGTCATCCGGCCGCCGCGCGCCGCGTATCACGTTTTGTGTCTGATTCCTGCAGTTCGCACGAAGCCTACCGCCCTTCCTTGTGTGCACTCGCTCTCTCTCTCGCCGTTCCCCTATAACGCTTCCCAACCCCCCTTGCTTGCGCCCCAGGCCGGCGGCCTGGCGGTTACCGCACGCCCACCTGTTGAGGCAAGGGCCCGCAGCCCCCAGTCACTTGTCCCCTATCGGCCCTCCTCGGACGTGCGCCCGCCTCTGACCATAGGCCTCTGACCCGCCACCCATCCTGTAAACCGGGCGCCGTCTGACGCTCAGCATGGGGACGAGCCGGCGGCAAGGGGAGCGAGTCGGGCAGCAGTGGCGTGGGGATGGACTGCCTGTGGGTCGATTTATGATAGGTAGAGGGCCCTGATGGGCAGGGTGCACCGCAGCTGCGGCATGGAAGCAGTGATCAATCAGTCTGCTCGGCCGGCGCAGTACGAGCGCCTGCCGCCGCCCGCATGACAGGTTGAAGTTGGCCGGCCCTGGCTGCTGTGTCGCCTCCGATCACTGGATCACACCACTGAGCGCGCCCGGCGCCGCGCCAGCCGCGATGGTGAGCCCCCGGGGCGACTCGGTCGAACTGAGAGCGCCGACTGGCGGCCTGGGCGCGCGCGCACGCTCCTGCGAGCAGCAGAGTGCGATCTCAAGCGGGAGCGGGCCCAGCCAGCCCCTCCTGCTCACCCCTCGCGCTCTTTGCTGCTTCCCCAGACGCAGGAGGCCCATTGCCCGCTGTCGTTCCCCGACAAATTCACGGAAGCAGCGGCCTACGTCGCCCAGCGTGAGTGCCAGGCCCAGCCGCCGCCGCCGCCCACCCGCCGCCAACCCACCCCGCGCTCAGCCCTCCTCTCGCCCCCGGCACTGCTGCGCTGCAGATGGCGACTCACTGTCGGAGGAGAGCAAGCTGCTGCTGTACTCGCTGCACCAGCAAGCCACTGTGGTGGGTTCCCGCCGAGCGCTCGCAGCTGCCCACCCGCCCTTGAGCAGCTGCCGGCGTCGGTTGGCTGCCTGCGCCATTGCTACCCATGGCTGCAGGGACCTGGCCAGCGCGGCTTCTGCGCTGTGTGGCCCACCTCATGATGCTGCGGCCCGTCCTTGCAGGGCCCCTGCAACGAGCCCAAGCCCTGGGGGTGGAGCGTGGTGAACAACGCAAAGTGGCAGTCGTGGAAGCAGCTGGGCGACATGGCGGCAGGTGGGCAGCTCTGCTGTTGTGCTGCACCGCCAAGTGGTCAGCCTGCAGGGGCCGAACAGCATATCAGGCTGTCTGAGCAGGCCGCTGACTGGTTTGCGTTGCTTGTGTGCTGTGCGCATTGTACTTGACGCGCGTGCTGGCCCTCCTGGCTCTTACCTGCTGCGCTGCAGTGGAGGCCATGCGCCTGTATGTGCGCACCCTTGAGGAGGAGCTGCCCGGCTGGTGGGCGCACCACACCGGCGGGGCTGCAGAGGCGGCTGCCGTCAATGGCGGCGAGGGCGGGGCGGCACCCACAGCCAATGGCACGGCCGGCACGGCGGCAGCAGCGCCGCAGGCGGGCGCGGCGCCGCCGGCGCCGTCTGGCCCCAAGAGCCGCTCGGTTGCCGAGGTGGTTGTGGAGGGCTCCTGGGTGTCTCCTTACATCAGCAGCGACAAGCGGCCGCCACCGCGCTACGAGCACGCCACCGCCCTGGTGGGCAGCGAGCTCTACATCATCGGCGGCAACTACGGTGGGTGGCGTCACAGGCTGCCACGGGTTGAGCAGTGCATTGCTCGTGGGCTGCGCTGCTGGAATGCTGCACTGGTTGAGCGCTGCACTGGAGGAAGACTGCACGTGAGTCTGGTAGCAGCAAGCTTAAGTCGACCTGCACCATTATCCCCAACCTGCCCCCAACCAGGTGGGCGCTACCTGAACGACACCTGGGCGCTCAACCTGGAGAACTTGACCTGGAAGGCGTTTGTGAGCAGCGGCAAGAGCAGCGCAGCGCTGCCCGCTTCCTCGGCGCCGGCAGGCGGCGCGCCGCCGCCCCCTGCACCGCTCACGCCCATTGCGGGGCACGTGGTGGTGCCCTGGCATGGCAGCCTGGTGCTGGTGGGAGGCCACATGAAGGTGCGTGGGATCTGAGCGCATTGAGCAGTTGCACAACCAGCAGTGTTGCTGGGCACAGAGCAGCAGCCTAGGCTAGCTGGCGCAGCAAACAGCCTGGCAGGCTGGGCAGTGCGGCAAGGTGGAATGCCCTTGGTGCTCCCTACCGCAGGCCAAGGACGCGCTGCCCGAGATGCCGGTGTGGCTGCCGGACCACACGGTCGGTGCTTCATCGTCCCTGTTTCTTACCTCCACTCTATACTGCCTCCACTCTATACTGCAGGCCAAGGACGCGCTGCCCGAGATGCCGGTGCGGCTGCTGGACCCAAAGGCCGGCACCTGGTCGGTGGTGGAGTGCAGCGCGGAGGAGGGGGAGGAGCTGCCAAAACCGCGCGGCGGCCACTCGGTGGGTGCCTTTTGCTGCGCTCTTGCCGCTGCTGCTGTTGCTAATGCCTTGTTCACAACAAGGTGGAGTGCAGCGCGGGGGAGGGAGAAGAGCTGCCAAAACCCCGCGGCGGCCACTCGGTGAGTGCTTGTTGCTGCGCTCTTGCCGCCGCTGCTGTTGCTGCTTTTGCCTTGTTTACCAAAAAGGGTGGAGTGCAGCGCGGAGGAGGGGGAGGAGCTGCCAAAACCGCGCGGCAGCCACTCGGTGGGTGCGGCTGATGTTTACCGGCTGCGCTTGACCGTTGTCAAGCAGGGCGCAGCGCGGCGTGCACAAACCTCCTCTGCCAGCTGTGTCCCCAAGACTTTTCTCGCCCTATCTGCATCGCTGCAGGGCCTGCTGGTGGGCAGCAGGCTGTTTGTGTTCGGTGGAGAGGATGTGATGCGGCGGCCGCTGGGCGAGCTGCTGGTGCTGGACCTGGCCACCTGGCGGTGGAGCCGCCCAGAGACCAGCGGTGCGCTGTGGATTTGTATTGAGCATTGTGCTGCTGGCTGTGTTGGGCAGCGCCCTGCATGCAGGGTGTGCAGTAATCGAGCACAGCAGCATGGCCTCCAGGTTACGATCGGCTGCTACAAACCTGCGATGCACGTCGCTGCTGCTGCTGTGTTGCGAACAAAGCGGTGCACGTCGTATGCGTGTCTGGCATATGAACCGGGCCGCATTTTGCCTGCCCTGACGCAGGCACCGCGCCGGGCCCGCGCTCTGCGCACGCTGCGGCTCTGTACCGCGACCGGTACATGCTCGTCTTTGGCGGCGGCTCAGGTGTGGATCCTGTTTGCGCATGTTGCGCACCACAGCACTCCTTGTAGCACGCTGCTGTACTACCACTGCTGGCGGGCGCTGCTGGCAGAGTGTGCCATCTCGCCTGCATTGTCGCAAACATGCTTTTGCTGGTTGGCAGACTCCATCTCTGCCCCTAGTCTGACTCCTTGCTGCCCTGCCTGCTTTGCTGCCCATACAGTGGCGCACTGCAACAACGAGCTGTGGATGCTGGACACGGAGACAATGGAATGGAGCCAGCCGGAGGCTGAGGGCCCCGTGCCGCCGCCACGCGCAGGTGCGGCGGGCTGAGCTGCATGCGGAACCTTGACGTGCTGCCAGGGAAAAGATGGCGCCTAGGCACAGCTCCCGGTGCTGGGGACACACACAGCCCATGACCGACCAGATCGCACCCACCCCACAATGAGCATGTGATAGCAAGCAAGTGGGCTGAGCTGAGTTGTGCCTCGTTTCCTCCCACGAATCTCTGCAGGCCACGCGGGCGCCATCCTGGGAGACACCTGGTTCATCGTGGGCGGCGGCAACAACACCAGCGGCTGCGCAGACATGTACGCGCTGGATCTGTCGCCGCTGGGGGTCGGACCTGTGCAGGTGGGCAGGGGGCGGAACTGCAGCTGACGGGCCTTGCAGCCGCGCCACAGTTGCTGCGAGTTGGGGCAGCCTCGTTGCGACACTCCAATGTTGCAGCCTCTCGCCCAACAGTGCAGAGCCACTTGAGTGTCTCTCACGCCGCCAGCCATCCTGATGCTCCTCATGATCCCTTTGACGATCCCTGTGTTCGTTGTCCCTGTGCCTGCCCGCAGTGGACGCTGGTGGGCAATACGCCGGTGGAGAGCGCGATTGCCAGCGAGGGCCTGTCCCTGCAGACCGTGCCCATGGCCGGCTGCATGGTGTCCTTTGGCGGGTACAACGGCCGGTACCACAACGCCGTGCACGTGTACCGCCCAGGTGCACTCGCTTGCTGTTGATGGTCGCGTCTTGTCGTGCTGCGATGGCGGAGCTGCCAGCCCAGAGGTCGAGAACGCATGCACGCTAGCTTGGCTTGGCATTTGGTGGTTATGGATCGGAGCTTGGCGTCATGACCGTAGATGCTGCCATTGACCTGCACTCTGACGCCTACTCTGGTTGGTCCCCGTCACCCTGCCGCTGCCGCAGAGGGCTACCTGGCAGCAAGCGGCATGCTGCCCTCGCCGGCGCTGCCGGCAGCGGCTGTGCCGCCCCCTGCCGCGGTAGCCGCCCCGCCCCAGGCAGCCGCACAGCCGCAGCCATCTTCCGTGGCACAGCCGCAGGACAGCGGTGCAGCGGCTGAGCTGGACAGGAGGGCAGCGGAGCTGGAGCGAAAGGCTGCTGAGCTGGAGGCTGCTCGCCGCGAGGCGGCGTCCGCTCGTGAGGCGGTGGCGCACGAGGTGGCCATTATGCGCCGCCAGCTGGACACTGCGCAGGCGGCGGCAGCAGAGGCCGAGAAGGTGGGAGGGAGGGATGTCTGGCTGTGCCCTGAAGCTGCGCGTTGTGGTTTGCTGTGGCCAAGAAGGTTGCCTGTGGCCTGGCGCTGGACTCTTTCAGCGCCCGCTGCACTCTTTTCAGCGCGTTTCATCACCGGCACCCCTCTGTCCATCCACTGATGGTGCTTGCACCTGCAGGCTGCCGAGGAGGCGCGGGCTGCGCTTGACGCGGAGCAGGCCAAGTCGATGCGGCTGGAGGTGGAGGTGGCTGAGGCGCGCCAGGAGCTGGTGAGCACGCTATTGTTATGCTGAGGCTCTAAAGTTCCAGTTCGTTGGCAGGCGGTGGGGGTGGCGGAGACGCGCCAGCCGCTGGTGAGTGCTGCTGCTGTCCCCTTTGCAGGCATGGCCGTGTGCAGCTGCAGCAGCTGGAAACCGCAGTGCCGGTTTCTGGGTTGCTGTGTGCACTTTCTTCTACCAGTGCGGTACTGCTGGGTACTGCTGGGTACTAAACAATTGCTTGCCGCTTGTTTTCTCTTCCCCGCTTGCAGGGCCGCATGGAGGAGCTTGAGCGCGAGCTGCAGAAGTACAGGTGGGCCGGTGGAGTACCAGAGGCAGCGGGCTTGACATTTGGGCCACTGGTTCTGTGTTGGCAGACGTTCCAGTGACGCGCAGCACAACCCGTCGCTGCAGAGCATGGCTGTTGTGCCACTCTGCGGCCCCAGCAGTTCACTTATGACCCTGCTGCGCTTGTGCTCCCTGCCCACCCTGCTGCCCTTTGATTTTCTGCCCAATGCGCAGGCTGACCAAGGAGGAGAAGAAAGGCTCAGGGCTGTGGAACTACATCTCTGGAGCATAGCACGGCCCTCTTTGCGGCTGCGGCAGCGCTCTTGACTTGCCGGCAACCAGCGTCCGTGGGATGCTGGCACAATTTGAGGCGACTTTTTAACCGGCCAGCGCTGCCTCACCTACCCACCCGGGCTTTTCTCTCCCTGCGCCCTGCCGACGGCAACCTTGGCATGCAGCACCAGCACTGTTTGAGTAGGTCTTTTTGTAACGCAAAAAGCTTCGTTGCTCTAGCTCTACGCCACTGCACGCAGCTCCCTGAGGGTCCACACAGGTCTCGCCCAAGCCTTGCTTGCCTCTGATGGAGCCCCCACTCTCTGCAGCACCCGGCGCGCCCACCTGCTGCCATCGCTGCAGCCTGCTCACGGCACCAGAGTCACAGGGTGCACGCCACGGATCAATCATTAAAAAAGGTAGGAGCGCGCGGCACAATGGTAGGGGTGCGCAAGTCTCGGCGCGAGAGACCCTCGCAGCGGCTGAATGAAGAGAAGCAAGACGCAGTGGCTCTCACGGGATTGGTAAAGATTGGCTGGGGCTTTTGGATCAAGGGTATTGCAAAGGGCAGGGAAAAAGCTGGGCAAAGCAGGGGGTGAAGGTCTGTTGCGAGGCAAGAACAGTGCGGGGTTGGGTGGAAGGTTCAAATTGGATGGGTTGGACTCGGCGGAAGAAAAAAGCAATGGGTAGGGACAAATGTGGCACGGTATGGCAGTTTGTTTTGCAAGGAGAAGGCAGAACGAGGGGCGGGCCGCCCGCGGGCAAACAGCGGGCAAAGACGTGAACTGGTGCTGTGTGGTGGAGGAGAGGGTGGGCCGGAGGGTGGAGGGGACCGCGAAACATGGGCGAGGGAGGGGTGGAGAGAAGTTTGTGTGGGTGTGGCGAGGTTGATGTGTGGCTTCTGGAAAATAAGTAGCCAGGTGCAGCGGATGCTGTGCACGCAAGCGATGCGGCCCTGGCAGCCGCTTCAGGGGGCTTGCGTGGTGGGGGGCTGTTGCGAGGGTTTGCGCGTAGCGGGCACCGGCAGGCTCTGCAGCAGGCTGGCCAGCGCGCTTGTGGCAGGCAGCGCCTGCGGCTGCGCCGGCTGCATGGTCCGCACCAGCTGGTCAAGGAAAGGGTGCGGCTGCGGCGCCGCTGGCGCAGGGGGTGCAGCAGGAGCTGCCATGCCCGCAGCCTGCTGCAGCAGGGTCTGTACCACCTGCTGCTGCAGCGACTGCAGGATAGACAGCTGGGGCGCCGGCTGGGGTGGCGGCTGAGCTGCGGGCTGCACATGTGGCAGCAGCTGCAGCAGCAGCGTCAGCAGCGTGTTTTGTGTGCTGGCGGCCTGCTGCAATGTGGAGCCCTGCTCCTGCGGCCGCTGCTGTCCCAGCAGGGCAAGCAGCTGCTGCTGCTGCTGCGCCTGCTGCTGTGCCTGCTGCTGTGCCTGCTGTGCTTGCAACGCGGCAGCACCCTGCAACAACGGTGGGAGCGGGAGGGCAGCATCAGATGCGGCAGCCTGCCTTCAGGCACGTTGCCTGCAGTGTGCATGCGGCCACCACCCTGCCCCTGAAGGCCAGACAGCGGCAGTGCACAATGCACAGCCGCCTTCACAGCGCACCTGCTGCTGCAGCAGGAGCTGCAGCTGGCCAAACATGTCTGGCTGAGGCGTCGCCTGCTGCTGCTCAGGAAGCTGAAACTGGGCGGGCGGCTGCGGCAGCGGCAGCTGAGGAGGCTCCCCCACCGGCTGTCCAGCCTGCTTCAGCTCCAGCTCTGCTGCCGCCGCCAGCGCTTCAATGTTGGTTGCGGGCTGCGAGTTGGGCGGCGGGGCTGCACTCGGCAGCTGCAGCGGCGGCATGAGCACGCTGGCCACGCTGGGCAGCGGCCCGCTGTGGAAGGGCGGCAGCAGGCTGTTTGCGCTGAATGCCGTGGCGCTGCTCATCAGCACGCTGTCTGCGCTGGGGATCTGCCCCGCCAGGTCGGCAAACATGGGCAGCGGTGGCAGCGTCGCAAACGTGGCAGGCGGACAGGCGGGGAAGTGCGGAAGCGGGTCCAGCCGCTGCCGCTTGGCTGCCGGATCGCTGTCTGACTGCCAGGGCTGCCACTGCGGCGGCGGCGGCGCCGCCTCGCCCTGCTGCGCCTGCGCCTGCTGCTGCTTGCGCGCCTTCCGCAGCAGGCGCCGTCGCTCTGCGTGCCGCGCAAGCTGCTCCCGGCATGAGCGCAGGGTGCCGTCAAAGCGGTCCACTGGGTGCAGGCGGGAACACTGCAGGCGGGGAGGCAGGCGGCCGAGAGCCGGGCGGCAGAAGCGGTTATTGGAGCCGGCATGGCAGGCAGGCGTGTGTGCGGATGGCAGGCAGGCAGAGGGCGCAAGAGGCGTGAGTTTGTGCAGAGGGGGCGCAACATGCCACACGGGCTAAGTGACCCCAACGTCCCGGACTCCTGCTGCAGGCGGCGTACCCAACCGGGCGCACCCACCTGCTGGCAAAAGCGCTGCGCCTTGCCCCCGAACTGCACCTCGGCCGCGGTCATGCACGCCTTGCAGATCTTGATCCTCTGCAAGCCAGGGAGGGGCGGGGCAGCGCGCATGTGCACCGGAACGAGCGGGGCCGCCGGGAGCGCTTGTGCCGGGGCCGCCGCCTGCGGCGGGGGCTGCCTCGAACCCCAGCCGCGCCCCCGCTCCCACTGGGGCACCTGATAGTAGGGCGCAGCATCCTGGAGGGCCGCCGCGCAGACCAGGCAGCCGGCGGGTGGTCGGGGCCCCGCCCCTGCGCGCCCGCTGCTGCTGGGCTGCCTGCGCGCGCTGCCCGAGCTGGCCGTGCCGGTGGAGACCGCCTCATCCCCGTCTGGCGCCATCCAGGCACGCACGGGGCAGGGGGACGGGCGCCGGCCCCTGGGCTGGCGCTGTGCTGCCCAGGCGGGGTGCTAATCGTGGGCCGGAGGGCGAATGGGGCGACATGCCAGCACCACCCGCCCTGGGAGTAAAGCGCATGTTGCGACGTGGCAAAAGGCGTCCCCAGGTGCCCATTCCTCCACAAACCGGCTTTGCGGGCTCCCTATCGATTAAACCCTTGGCAGCCGAGCGGGCGCCGCGCGGGAGGCCGCCTGGTGCCCAGGCTCGGGGGCGGCCCTGGCGAGCGCACGGCAAGCGAATGTGCAACTCTGCCGGTACAATGAAGAGCCCCAAATGGAGCTGCTGTGAGCCACATTGGCTTCTAAAGCACACATTGCGCCAGGCTGTGCCCCGTTTGCTGCGACACTGATGAGAACGCGCCGGCTGTGCCTGCACCGACCATGCAACGAATCCATGCACCCGCTCTTGCTTGCGGACACACGGGCATAGACCGGGGCTTATGGCCTTGATCGGCAGCAAGCCCAGCATGTGTGGCCACCGATGGGCGCAACACTGGACATGGAGCGCGTTAGGGCCACAGACAGAGTTGCGGCCAGCCGACCAGCGGCTGCCCATCGATGGGTCAACGCAACCTGAACCGCCGGCAGGGCCGCAGTGACGCCGTGTGGTGTCGCGGCAACCACGTCCAGAGTGCACTGGCCAAAAACGAGCTGGAAATTCGTCTTGAACCATTTTTTGTCGTGTGAGGAAAGTGTAGTGGGGGGTCGGGGGGGACTTTGTGAAAGTGAATGCCCGCCAGGTCAGCGGCGGCGGTGCGTCGGACAGCACGGAGCGGCGGCTTACGGCTGCACTCCATTTGACCGCCCGAGCTTCCTCCTGTGCTGAAGGGAGCTTCATACCGAAACAGTTTGTGTGCTGAGGGCTGCGGGGAGGTTGACGGCTCACGCCCTCCTTTGTCCGCGCAGCGCAGCCCCTGGGCATGGCGTGCCTGCCGCTGATCGAAAAGCTAGGTGCGGGCAGCCACAATTGACCTGCGTGCAAGCCGGCTTCACCGCTGCGCCGCTGCCGCCCCTGCTCCGCCTTTGGGGCTGCTGTGATCAACTGCAGACTGTGCAATTGCCTATATGATCGAAGCCTTCGTCTCCCAGCCTCAGCCGCCACCGCCGCCGCCGCCGTCTTGCTGCCGCCATTGCTGAGCCGCTCAGCCCGCCTGCCCCACCCGCTGCAGCGCACCCGCTGCCCGATGTGCGCCAGAGTGCGCTGCACTCGCTGCAGTTCAAGCTGCAGCACGGCCTGCTGGATGCAGCGTCCCTCACGCCCAGCGAGTGTGCCGCCGCCGCGGAGCGCCTGCTCTGCTTCCTGCTGACGCCCCCAGAGCCAGCACCCAGCGGTGCATCCGACCCTGATGATGATGCCTGGATCGCCCTGGAGCTGCTGGCTGTGATGGCCAGGCAGCCCGGCGTGGCAGCGCGGCTGCTGCAGCTGGGTGCCGACCAAGCGCTGATCCACGTGGCTGATGAAATGCCCGGCTGCAGCCAGCCCGCGACTGCGTTGCTCGGAGAGCTGCTCTGTGCTGCGGCGGCGGACCCAGGCGGGCACGCTTCGCCTGCGGCCTGTGTAGACACACCTGTCAGCGCTTGCCTGCTGGGAGGCTATACAACTCCCGGCGATCAGCTGGCGCACATTGCTGCAGCTCGCTGGGAGCCGGCCGCTCCCTCGCCCCTGCCTTGGGCAGCCGCCTCGCCCGTGCACTGTGGCGCCGCCACCTGCCGCCCGCCCAGTCCACAGCCGCCAGGAGCAGCCACTGCCCTGGCAGCTGGCAGCCGGCGAATCAAAGCGATGCAGCTGTCAGAGGACGACAGCCAGCAGCTGTTCGAAGTTGCGCTGGAGCTGCAGCCTGAGCGCGCCGAGGCGGCGGGAGAGGCAGCCCTGCTGGCCACGCTGTCGACGCTGCGCCATGGTGTGCTGGCCGACATGCCTGCTGCGGCAGTGGCAGCAGAGCCCGCCCTGCTGCAGGCCCTGCTGCGCCTGGTTGATGGGGCGCAGAGCCGTCCCGCGGCGGCCGCGGCGGCGCTGGCCGTGCTGCAGTCGCTTGCGGCGGCGCTGGCAGCTGCTGAGCCGGCGGCTGAGGGCGAGGCGGGCCTGGCCCTGGCCCCGCTAGCCCACGATTGCCTGCTGCGCTGTGCGGCACTGCTTCGTGGCAGCAGCCTGCAGCCTCAAGCACTGGCGGCCGCGCAGGCCCTGCTGCCGCTGCTGGAGCTGCAAGCTGATGCGGGCGTAGATGGCGGCGCCAGCAGCAGTGGCGCGGGGTGCCTGGCTCTTGCGCCGGTGCTGGGAGCTCTCACAGAGGCTCTGCGCATGGACTTGGTGAGCTGTTATTTGATTTCATGGGATGTGTGTTTTGCGAGCAGCCGGTTGGCGTGCTTGCACTCGCTGGGTGTGGACCCGTTGAGCTGCAGTGTGACGTAAGTTGCAGTCAGTTCCGAGGGCAGGCCGCTGCGTCCTTGCACTCACTGCTACATGAACATGCCCGCCCACATTTTCCCGCAGCTATCGCAATGCACTGCCGCCGGCGTGGTGCCGCCCGACAGCTTTGCAAGCAGCTTCCATGCGCTGGTCCTGGGGCCCAGCACAGTTGGACTGCTGCGGCTCATTCAAGGCCTGGTGCAGCGCCGCCCACGCCTGCTGAGTCCCCAGGTTGGTTGGTGCTGTCTGTTTGCCCAAGGTTCTCCCGGCGGTCCACATGATCCCTGCTGTGGGCGGACGGTGCTTTATCAACCTGGCTGTGTTGAGCTGCGCTATGCTGCCTCATCCATTGCCTCTCATCATGCTGTGCAGGTCCTGCCGCCACTGCTGTGCGAGGTCATTACGGCCCTGGCCAGCCACCCAGTGGTGGGCGTGTGTGCGCCGGAGCTGTACAGCTGGGCAGTGGCGTCGCTCCCCACGCTCTGCCCAGCAGCGGCTGCCCAGCAGGATTCGGTGACACAGCTGGCGCAGCAGCGGCACCAGCTTGAGGCGGCAGTGAAGCAGCTGGCATGCGCTCCCACCGCAGCGCTGGCGGCAGCGTGCTGCCGAGAGGTGCAGCAGCTGCTTCCTGCGCTGGAGCTGCTGAATGAGCAGGAGCAGGACCAGGCCGTTGCAACCGCCATGGATGCAGCAGTGCGGCATGGCGCATCGCCAGCTGCAGGGGCGCTGGCATCCCGGCTGCTGCTGCACCACCGGCCTGCTGTGCGTCTTGCGGCCTTGGCAGCACTGGATGCAGCCCTCCACACAGCAGGGCAGGCGGCGCCCCTCCTGCTGCTGCAGCCTGCCGTAGTGGGCAGCCTGGCCGTTGAGGTTGGGGCAGAGCCAGCAGAGCAGCAGCTTGCGGCCAGCATGCTGCAGGCTGCCGATTCGAGCGGGTTGGGTCGTGCCCTCCTGCCCTGGGAGGCATGGCTGCTGTGCCATGCCAGCCATCCAGCTTTCGGGCCGGCTGTGGCCTGCAGCTTGCAAGCTGCCGCCGGTCAGAAGGGCACGGTGTTTGAGCAGCTGCGCCCAGTGCTGCTGGGGCTGTTTCACAGCACCCCAGCGGTGGCTGCTGAGGCGGCGCAGCAGCTGCATGCTGCGATCATACAGCAGCGGCCGGCAGCTGCGGCCTCCATGCTCTACTGCCCCCTTCCATTTGATGGCCTGCTGGTGCCAGCAGGCACTGCAGTGGGGCAGCACGACAGCGCTGCCAAGGCAGCGGCAGCGGCGGCAGCCCGGCTGTTCACTGCAGCTGATGTGCAGAGCCTGCTGGCTGTGCTTTTCAGCCCCTCGGTGCAGGCCGATCTGGCGGCAGCAGCCCTGGGTCAGCTGGCCCAGGTGGCAGGCGATGCACGGTTTGGCGTGCTGCTGGGTCAGGAGCCAGGTGGGCTGATCTCAGCCGGGTTGTTTTCAAAGGAGGTTCCAACAACCCGCGGTTGCTGGTTTTTGGTGCTGATCTGCTTGTGTTTCTTGCCCTACCCTGCCTGCAGTGCTGGCCACTCTGCAGCGCCATGCGCAAGGCGGCCCTCCCTGCCACCACACGCAGCAGCCAGCGCTGGCATGCCTGGTGGCCCTGGCCGAGCAGCTGCCCTCGGCGGCAGACTGGCTGCTAGCGGACGCTGACGCGCGCTGCACCCCGCTGCTGCCTCTGGCCTTCCATCCCCTGCCAGCTGTGCGGCAGCAGTTTGCACAGCTGCTGGACATTCTGCTGTTTGGCACTGCGGCCCGCCAGCTCCACAGCCTGGCAGCTCAACTTGCTGACGGCCCAGTTGACAGCCGCAGCACCAGCGCTGCCGGACTGCCGCAGGCTGCTGTGCCAGAGCCCTTCTGTGCATCGTACCTGTTTGCGGGCCCCACAGCCGTTCTTTCGGTGACAGCGGCGCTGCACCCTACCCCACCGGCCAGCGTCTTTGCAAGCAAGGGGCAGCAGCGCCTGTGGCGGGCACGCCAGCTCTGCCACACAGCGGCGGCTGGTGGTGAGGGCGGCAGCGCAGGCAGCCTGCTGCAGGTGCTGTCCGGGCCGTCGTTAGTGGCTGGTCCTGCCCGTTGGGAGGCTGACTTTGTGCGCTCGTCCCTGGCAATGCTCAGGGGTCTGCAACCAGAGGCGCTGGTCGCAGATGGCCTGCGCCTGTTGGCCGCCTCTGAGAGCCACCAGCAGTGCAACGCAGCCCTGCACCACCTCAAGCTGCTGGTTGCAGCCCTGCCAGAGGTGAGCGGGGGGCGTTGTGGCTGCCTTGTGCTGGGCGTGATCGTGCGTGCCTGATATCAGCACGTACCTGAGCACCTGATTCGATTTGGTGCTGTTGCCTGTCCTGACCTTCGCTTTACCTTTGCTTGTGTGGCAGGGCCTGGGTGCGCTGGCGGCGGCTCCATGGCGCGATGCGCTGGACCTATTGCTGTCTGCGGCACCGCTGTCCCCTGAGGACTGCGCTCTGTGGGCGGACATGCTGCCGCTGCTGCAGCAGCTGATGGGGGCGGCCCGCCCGCCTGGGCAGCAGGCAGTTGCACTGGAGCATCACACCATGCTGCGCCTGGCGGAGCAGTTTGCGGGCAGCAGCGCCCTGAGCTTTGTGGAGCAGCAGGCTGGCAGCGAGGACCAGCATGCAGCTGCGCTGCTGCCGGCTGTGCTGCACACGGTGTGCCTCATGGTGCGGCAGGCCGGCCGGCTGTCCAGCCCTGAGCAGCGGGCGCTGGTGCTGGAGGCCTGCCGTGCTGAGCAGTGGCTGGATCTTGCGAACCGTCGGCTGGAGGCTGGGCAGTGGGGCTATGCTGCTCGTGTGGCGGCGTTGCGGCTGGCCACAGCCCTGCTAGAAGCATGCAAGGGCTGCACAGACCCCGCTTCCTGCCCACATCTGCTGGCAGCTGTAGTGCGGCGGGTGCTGATGCCTCGTGAGCTGTGGGACACCCACCACTGCCACGGCAAGGCAGCCGTGCTGGCCGCGCTGCAGGTACTGCTGAGCGTCACGCACGCAGCGCCTGCAGCAGAATGGTCAAGTGCCTGGGCAGGCGTAGGCTCCACTTTCTGGCTGTCGCGCGCAGCAGGCGACTTCAGCCCGGCAGTGCGGCAGGCAGCCCTGCAGCTGCTGGCCGCAGGGCTTGCAGTGCAAGCCACGCACGACCTGCTGGCCACTGCTTGGCCTGAGTGCGCCGATGTAGCTGTGCGCACGGCCCTGGACTGCACACAGCCGGCAGGCGTGCGGGCTGCTGCACTGGCCGTGGTAACGGCAGCGCTCTCTCAGGGCATGGGCAGCTCAGCTGCCGCTGATCCAGCACCAGCCAGCCAGGCCGCTGAGCCTGCTGTGCACAGCAATGACGCCGACGCTCCAGCAGCTGCAGCGCAGCTGGCCCTTGTGCCGCATCCGCTCCCCTCGTGCTCTGCTGAGCGCCTGCTGCTGAACGGCGAGCTCTGGAGCTGCATTTTGGCTCTCCTGCAGGTGTGGATGGAAACCTGCTTACATCCATGCTTTTCACAACCAACTGTTTGAGTTTTGCTGGGGGCGCAGCCCGCCAATCTGCTGATATCAGCACAATCGATGTTGTCTGCCTTTGACGTCGTGTTACTGGCTTCTTCCAACCACCACCGCAGGAGGAGGAGGAGGATCCCGCCCTGCTCAGCGTTGCAGCTCACGCTGTGCTGCAGCGGGCGCTGCTGGATGCTGAGGGCGCTGTGCAGCTGCTGGGTGGAGGGGCAGTGCTGGTGCGCTTGCTGCGCCAGAAAGCCGCCACCCTGAGCTGCGTCCCAGGCAACGGAGCGGTGCCAGCGGCGGAGCAGGCCGCAGCTGCAGCGCACGCCTTCCGCGCAGCACACGCAGCAGCAGCCCTGGTGGCTGCAATCTGCCGCCTGGCGCCTGCCGCGTGCTGGGCGGAGGTCAGTGCTGCTCCTGGCCTGCTGGAAGCGGCGTCCAGCGCCTTCAGCTGGGCTGTTTCCACTGGCTGCTCCTCCCTGCCGCATGCGGCTGAGCCGGCTGTGGCTTCCCTTCAGCGCTCTGCCCAGGACGCCCTGGCACCGCTGGCCGATGCCATTGCCCTGCTGGCCCAGGCCAATGCCAACAGCACTGAGCAGCTGGGGGCAGCCTGCAACTGCACACCGCTGCCGCTGGCCTCAGCTGTGGCCACCGCTATGAGCAGCCCACAGCTTCAGCAGGCACGGGCTGCCGGTCCGCTGCGCGCCACGTGCTGCCGCCTGCTGGCGGTGCTGCTGCAGGCAGAGGCAGTTGCGCAATGCTTCCTGCTCGACAGCAGCGGCCAGGAGCACCAGCTGCCGGCTGATGAGCCTGATGTGCACCAGCCAGTTGGCGCTGTGCTGAGTGCATCCCTCATGGAGCATTGGCTGGAGGCAGCAGCGGCAGCACGCAACGGCAGCGGCAGCGAAGAGGGCAGCACAGATGAGCAGCCGCAGCGGCAGGTGCTGGATGTGGCGCTTGGAGGGGTGCTGACGTACAGCGGCTCAGCCAAGCAGGTGGCTTTGGATGCTGGCCTGCACACCTCACTGCTGGACAGCTGTCGGGCCCTGGCTGCCAGCCTGGCCGGTCCTGTGGCGGCGCCTCCGCTGCCGCAGCCGGCCGCGGCAGCGCATCGCACAGCCAAGCTGCAGCAACTGCGGGAGGCTCGGCGCAGCGGCACAAAACAGCCGGCAGCTGTGCTAGCATTCGGAAGCCGCGTGGCGAACCAGGCGCCCGCCGCAAGCAAGCGCAGCGGCAGGCACAGCAGCTGCGGCGAGCAGGCTGGCTCCAATGCGGTGCCTGTGGAGGCAGGGCAGGACCCATTAGCACAGCCTGAGGACCATGTTGATGGGGCGTCCCACACTGAGCACACTGAGTCCCGCCCCATCGATCAGCCAGGCCCCAGCCCTCATGCGCACCCTCAGCAGCAGCAGCAGCGGCTCGTGGTATCTCTGCTCAGCCTGCTGCAGCAGCTGGCACACAGTAGTGCGCCTGCCTGTGGTAGCCTGGTTGAGGCAGGGGCCATGGACGTGGCGATTGCACTGTGGGGTACAGGCGGACCTGCGGTGCAGACCAGCCTGCTCTCCCTGCTGGCAACGCTGCTGCACAACTCGGCTGAGGCGCGCGCCACATGTGCCAGCACAGGTGAGCAAACTGGGCGGATGAGCGGGCTGTGCGGCTGATGCCTACCCCTTTCCTTCACGCTTACACACTGCCAATGCATGCTGCCGTTTACCTGGTAGCAACCCTTCTGTGCTGTGCAGGAGCGCCCCCAGTGCTGGAGCGGCTCGTGGCAGCAGTGCTGGCAGGCCGCAGCCAGCCTGTGGCTGCCCTTGCAGCCTTTGCCGCCAGCCCGGATGGCGCCCGGGTGCTGGTTCACAACAGCGGCATCGCGGCCCGAGCGCTGCGTGCGCTGCAGGACGCTGTTGCTGCAAAAGAGTGGCGCCGCCTGCTGCCCACACTCCAGGCAAGTGCAGCTGCATTGGGGGATGGCTGGAGAGTGTCGGTCCGTCCGCACATAGCGGCACAGCGTTTGGATTGGCACCATGGGGCCTGCGTCATGTCCGGCGACTCATCGTGTCCCAGCACTTCACCATTCCCTTGCGTGCAGGTTCTGACAGCCCTGTGCTCCCAGCCAGAGGGACAGCGCGCTCTGCTGGCCTGCTCCACACCATCAGACACCATGCTGGGCGTGCTTCTCAGCCTGGCAGAGCACAGCGCACCTGCCTCGGCGGCAGCAGCGGCTGCAGCCGCTGCGGTGCTGCTGCGCCAGCTGGCGCTGTGTCCGGAGGCCAAGGCACACTTTGTGTCGCGGCGGGGAGCCCTGCAGACCCTGCTGGATGCTGTGAGCGCTGCTGGGGCACAGCCGGAGCGTGCGGTGGCAGCTGTGCATGCCCTGTGGGCGCTGGTGCACGGCGGAGAGCGAGTGAAGGTTGCGGTGCGGCGGTGCGAGGGCTGGGAGCAGGCCCTGGGAGCGGCGCTGGCGGCGTGCGGACAGGAGCAGCCGGCGCTAAAGAGCGGGGTCAAGGCCCTGCTGAGCCTGCTTGCCAAATGATAAAATCACTGTGCGTTGCCTTCGTAGTGCTTGCCCAGAGTGGGGCTGTAACAAAAGCCCTGAAGAATGTGCCTCGTAATGTCCAGAGCAGCGGCAGCCAGGCCGAGTTGAGAGGAGCCCCATCCCTCCTGCTTGCCCTTGCATGTCTGCAGCACTGCAGCCTACGCATCCATGCCCACTCTGTTGGAAGTTACAGTCGTTGCATGTCAATAGAATGGTCAAGCTCAGTCAGGGCTGCAAAACTGCTGCTGCGTTATGGCTCCTCCTGGAGAGCATCACTCCTTCTTGACAGGCGGCGCGCCCGGTGGCGGCGGCGGCTTGAACCCTGCCATGCCTGCAGGCGCAGAACAAAGGAGAGTGTCCAATTGCGTGCAGCCAGTGACCGGCATGCATGTAGACTGCAGCAGTGCAGCACAAGGATGCAGCCATGCCTCCCAGCCCTTGCCCCCAGCACCATCCAGATCCAACCGCTTCACCAACGCACCTGGCATGCCAAAAGGCACCATGCCCTGCATTCCAGGCATCATCATCATGCCTTGCATCATGTCCATCCCTGGCATCGCCATGCCTGCACCAGCGGCACAGCAGGGTGGCCAGTACGTTATGTGCATGGTAGGCAGGCGCTCATTTGCGCACCGCCAAAGGCAAGCCCGTGCGGCAGCTGAACCAGCGGCAAACAGCCAGTATGCAACGGCAACGGCAACAGGTGCATCGCTGATGGCAAGTAACGCATCAACGTCAATGCCGCTAGACAAGCCACATGCTTATGTACCACCCAGGCCAGCCATGCCGCTCAGAAAATCATGCCAGCAGCGTTTGGCCAAACGCTCACCCATCATGCCCGCTGGCATCATGCCAGGGACCATCATGCCAGGCAGCATGCCTGCCCCCAGCATGCCGCCTGCCGCCGCCATCATGTCGCTGCTGCTGAGGTCGTCTCGCCGCCCACCGCGCCCGCCCCGCCCGCCGCCGCGCCCGCCGCCATAGTCCCCTCTGCTGCCCGCTGCACGGCCGCTGCCGTAGTCGGCTGCTCTGCTGCTGGCGCCTGGCTGGTTGCGCTGCTGCTGGTGCGCCACTCGGCACGGCCGCCCGTTGATGTCGCGCCTGGGGATGCGTGAAGGGGCTGTCCCACGTTAGCCACGCGTGACCAGCATGACTAGCAGCGGCAGCATTTTGAGCCCATGCTTTGCACCCACAGCCGCCGGAGAGCCCGGCCGCCAAGCAAAAAAGCTGACACTTATTATAGCACTGACGGTGTCAGCTGTCTCACCCGTTGAGCCCTGTGATGCACTGGCTGGCCGCGTCTGCCTCGGCAAACTCGACAATCGCCATGCCGCGCGACTTGCCGCACGCCTTGTCATCGATGAACCGGATGCTGGTCACCTGCAGCGGCGCATTGGCGCAAGCACGATCGTTCCTGCTCAGGCTGCCTGCATCTGCAATGGCATGCGCAGTGCAGTGCCAGCAGTGCAGCGCACAGTATGCAGCAGTCCGCAGCAGCTCTGGCGCCGCATTGCCGTGCCCCAGGCGCACCCGCCCATATGCGGCGCACAGCTGCTCCAGCTCCGCATCTGTCGTCCACCATTGCAGGTTGCTGATGAACACTGCGGAGCCCTCCTCCTGGCCGCCAACTGCGGGGTGGGCAAGCAGAACAAGCACGGAGGCGCGTCGAGCGAGCGGCAGCGGCAGTGGCGGCAGCGGCGGTGCAGGCGCTGGAGGGCCCCAGGCAGCTCTGCGGCAGAGCTCAACGCACTTGCATCGGCTCCGTGTGCCCTACTGCCATTCTGATGGCCTGTAAAAGACGCAGGGGAGCGGGGATGAGTTGGGGCGGCGCGAGGGAGGGCGGCACAGGCCAGCGCGCTTGCAGAACGTGTTGCCAGCAAGATGCCTAGCTCACCGTAGTCGCCGGCCTCGTAGTCCATCGCTGCCGGCTGCAAGGTGCCTGGCAGCGAGCGCTCCTGGTTCCTTTGCTCGCTGCAGACACCGGAAATGCTACCGGCAGTGCTACGAAAGCGCGATCACGGCCCTGGGCGCTCGCAGCCCTGCGGCATTGTCGCCGTGTTCTGCATGGGGGGCCTTCTGCACCTCTCCCGCAGCCTGCCCACATCGACGGATCGCTTGTGTGCCATTGCCAGGCCCAGATGGACGCCGCTTGAGCCGCTGCAAAAACAAACACAACAGCCGCGCCCGCGAGGCTCCGGCGGCCATGGCGGACGACGCCCAGCTTCTGGCGGATGCCAAGAAGCTGCCGCTGGGCGATCAGCTCGCCTCCAGCAACTGGAAAGTCAGGAACCAAGCACTGGCGACGGTCCAGGAGCGCGTGGGCCGCGCCTTCAGCTGCGAGGATGAAGTGTTCGCGGAGGCGGGTGAGCTGCGGGGCGCGCTGCCGCTGCCCCTCCCCACCCGCCGCCGCTGCCGCCGCCGCCACTGCCGCCGCCGTCCCGCACTAACGCCCGCCGCTCTCCCTGCCCGCAGGCCCGCTGCTTGCCAAGGCGGTGGGCGACTCCAATGCCAACGTGATGGACAAGGCGGTGGAGGCGCTGGTGGCCTACCTGGAGAAGGCAGATGAAGGGGTGGCAGCACGGTGGGTGCTGCCGCGGCACTGCCGAGTCGGTTGGCAACCGCCGCTGCAGCTGCATCGTGGCAGCACGTGGATCTGGGCTCGTAGCGTGCTGCTGCCGTCTGCGAACGAGCTCCCACTGCCCTGCACTCTGTGCCTGCAGGATTGCGGGCCCCGCCGCTGCGGTGCTGGCCAGCAAGTGCCTCAAGGGCAAGCCCGCCACGGTGGTCAAGACGGGCGAGGCCTGCATGCTGCTCATCGAGCTGGAGCAGCAGGCAGTGGTGATTGAGGCAGTGCTCAAAGCTTTCAGCGATAAAGTGCCCAAGGTGGTGCTGGCGGCGGTGGACATCATTGCGCAGGCTGTCAGGTGGGCTGCTGAAGTCCGGGCGAGCTGGGGTTTGCTGCTGCTGGTGGCACCCGGGTTTGCTCGGCGGCAGCTGCAACCTGGAGGCTGCGCCCTGCCCGGTCTTTGCATGCTCCAGCCGTCCATGCATTGATGCACAGCAGCCTGGCTGCTGCATGCCGCTGCTTCTGGTATCCAATTCCATGTACTGCGATTTTCTTTGCCGCGCTGCAGCTCCTTTGGCACCAAGGCGGTGGACCCCAAGCCCATCATGAAGGCGCTGCCCGCCCTGTTTGGGCACACCCAGGTGCGGCTCGCTTGTAGGAAGGTGCCGCCAGCGCGGCATGTGCGTATCCGTGTTGTGAGCACATACGGCCTGTGTCGCCGTGTTGCCCTGGGTGTTGCGCTCAGATGTGTGCATGGATCCGCACAGCCCTGCTAGCCTGCCTCCACCGCGCTGTACGCAGGCTGGCGTGCGTGACAAGGCCAAGGAGGTGTCTCTGGAGCTGTGCGCGTACCTGGGCCAGGTGCGTGCCTGGACGGCGGAGGGTGTGGCCAGTGAGAGGCATCTACGCGCAGGACCCATCGCTGGTCCTGATGCCGTGCCAGCGCAGCATTTGTTGTGAGGTTGCACCCGCACCAATCTGCCGCTGTTGGGGAACCCCAGCCCAGCCTGAACAACCGTCCATGTTTCTGCTCTGTGCGGCAGGGCGTGGTGGCGGGCGTGCTGCTGGACAAGATGCCGGCCGCGATGCGCAAAGACGTGGACGCCGCCATTGGCGAGCTGCCGCCCGGCAAGAAGCAGCCCAGCCGGTGGACGCGGCGGGAGGCAGCGGAGCGGGCGGCACGAGAGGGCGAGGCGCAGCCCATGGACGTGGATGGCAGCGAGGGCGGCGAGGCAGCGGGCGCGCCGGCGGCGGCGGCAGAGGAGGAGCCGGTGCGGGCTGCTGTGGCACGCTTGTGTGGTGGGCATGCTTGGGAAGCTGGCTGGGTATAGCTGCTGCACACATGGCTGCTGCAAAGCGGTGTTGCAAACGCCGCAGTGCTGGCCTGCTGCCTGGTGGCTGGGCTGTGCGCCTGGTCAGATTATCTGCTGGCTGCAGCAGCGCCGGTGACGATGCTCACCCGCCAGCTGTATCTGCCTCATGCCCTGTGCAGGAGGGCGATGCCTACGAGTTTGCCACGCCTGTGGACATCCTGGGGCCGCTGGGCAAAGCGCAGCTGACGTGCGACGACGACCCGCCGGTGCCCTTCTGGGAGGCGGCGGAGCACAAGAAGTGGGGGCTGCGCAAGGTGCGCTGGCACATTTTGTGGTGGTGCGATTCTAGTGTGGTGGAAGTGTTCGGGCGTAGCAGTAGCCCTGTGTTTGGCAGATTGAGGCAGGGTGCATGTTACTTCAGCTTTCATCTGCACAGAGCAAGGGATCCACCCCATGTTTTTTGCATCCTCCGCCCTGCCTGGCCAGGCCGCGATGGACAAGGTGAAGGAGCTGGGCAGCACGCCACGGCTGGCGCCCGGTGACTACGGCGAGCTGTGCCGCGTGCTGCGCAAGATCCTGCAGAAGGACAGGTGAAATGCAGTGGGAGAGTGGTGTGGTGTGTGTGGTGGGGCTGTCGGCATCCTGGCTGCTTTCTTGTTTGTACGCCTGCATTGCAAGCCCTGTGTTCGCGTCGGCCGCTGCGAGCAGTGTCAAGTCGGTGTATCTGAGAAGCTTGTGCCACATCTTCTCCGCTGCCCTTGCAGCATTGTGCCGGTGGCCGCGGCAGCCGCTGACGTGTGCACGGTGCTGGCGTGCGGCCTGCGCGACAACTTCACCAGCCAGGCCAAGGTGGGCTTTGGTTGTGGCGTTTACTTTTTGTGAGGGACCGGGGTCTGTTGTGGCAGCGCTGCATGCTGCATGTGACTGCTGCTTGGGGCGGCGTGTTTGCTGGGGGGATGCTGCCTGTCGCAGTTGCTTGGCATCACTGTCGCTGCTCTCGGCCTGCCCAGCTGTTGGTGACCCCCTTCAGTTTTGCCTGCGCCTGCCCCAGATGATGGTTCCCCCGCTGCTGGAGCGATTCAAGGAGAAGAACATTGTGATGAGCAAGGTGTGCTGCTGATACAGCTGCAGAAGTGTACACGTGTGCACGCATGGGAAAGTTGTGTCGCCGCGATACCTGGTCTGCTGAACGGCTCAGCAGACAGGCAGGCACGCCAAGTGGCCTGACAATGGCCCATGCTCTTCCCGGTCACTTGGTTGCAGTCGAGCGAGGAGAGCCTGCGTGCGCTGGCGCAGCACTGCGTCACGCTGGCTGATGTGGCGGAGGATGTGGCGGCGGCCCTGGACCACAAGAATCCCAAGGGTGAGGCGGGAAGCGAGCTGGGGCAGCGGTTGCATGATTTGTTGATGAGTAGCTCTCATTCCATCGAAGCAAGCACGACCCGAGAGCCCCTCACCATGCGATGCCCTCCATCAGAGCTGCCATCACCTGCCGGCCGTGCATGTGCTTGCAAGTGGACCCACCCTCTCTGCTGCCTGTCTGCTACCCCTCCTCCCAGTCAAGCGCGAGACTGCCAAGCTGGTTCGGGATGTGCTGGAGCAGACGCCCAAGGCAGTGGTCACCAAGCTGCGTGACAGGTAAGCGGGCCTGGACAGATGCTTGCTTACGGAGGCATACAGCGTTGGTGGGACACCGGGGTTGTGCAGCAGACAAGAGTGCAGGTCAAGTCGCTTCTGGAACAGTGTTGCAGCAGCGGTTGCAAACACGGGCCTCTCCAGCGCCTAGCGGCTGGCTGGCAGCTGAGTATCCCTCCTGCCTGGCCGCCTCCCACCTGCTGCAGCATCCTGCCCGCCTGCGCCAAGCTGGCAGAGGCTGGTGACAGCGAGGTCCGTGAGGCGGGCCAGGCCGCGCTGGTGGCCTTTGCTGTTCGCGCCGGCTCCATGGGCATTCTGGACAAGGTGGGTGGCTGGGTGGGCTGGGCATTTACTAGGGCAGAAGAAGGGCTCCAGGTTCGCTCAGCGGACAGCATGTGAACCGTTGTGTGAGCGCAGGGTTTGGCTGGAAGCAGCGCACTGCCTGCCTCGCCTGCCAGGCCCAGAGGCCGCCTGGGTTACTAGCCTTTGCGCTGCACTGCCTCAACTGCCCACCCCTCCAACCAACCGAGCAGGCGATGGAGAAGCTGGACGACTCACGCAAGAAGAAGATTGAAGAGATGGTGCAGGAGGCAATCGCCGCCGCCCTTGGCGGCGGCGGCGGCAGGCCAGCGGCGGCGGCACCACCGGCGGCTGGGCGGCCGCCCTCTCGCCAGGCCTCGAATGTGTCCACTGCTTCAGGTTCCCGGCCAGGCACCGCCCGCAGCAGCCCCAAGGCGCTGGCGCCCAAGAGCCTCAACCGGCCGGCGGCGGCGGCTGGCGCGGCCGCCAAGGGCGCGGCCGTGCGCCGCACCGCCAGCGGCACCGGCGGGCGTGGGGGTGCCCGGGCTGGCGGCAGCGGCGGCGGTGCAGCGGCACCGGAGGAGGATCTGTCTGTGGGCAAGCTGTCCAACGAGGAGCTGGAGGAGCGCATGGTGGAGACGTTTGGCGCGCCCACGGGTGAGAGGAGCAGTAGGGCAGGTTGCCCCAAGGAATGGTGGCCTAGCCGTCTGCATAGCTGGTGCCCGGTTGTGGCTGCTCAGACGGCGTGAGGTCTGGTGACGGCTGCTGCACCGGACCCAGTGTCGGCTGCTGCACCGGACCCAGTGTCGCTGCACCGTGCTGTGGACATTGCCACCCACCCAGCATCAACTGTCTCTCCAAACGGATTGCCATCCTGCCCTGCAGTGGAGCTGCTGCGCTCGGCCAAGTGGCAGGAGCGCGTGGAGGCCATGGGCTCTGTGCTGGCGGCAGTGCAGGCGCTGGGCGACCCAGGGCCGCGCTGCTACGAGCTGGTGCAGTGCGTGGCCTTCCTGCCAGGCTGGGCCGACAAGAACTTCCAGGTGAGGGCAGTAGAGCAAGTGTGTGGGGGTGGCGGGGAGGGCTGAGTGCGCAAGGCTGCAGGGGCATCCTGTAGACAGCTTGCTGCTGTGAACCTAGTAGATCAGTAGTCGGTGCAAGCCGTTGGCTGCCTGCTCTCGGCTGCCATCCGTACACACCACTCGCTTTCCTTCTTTCAGCCGTGCCGCGTTGCACACCATTCCTTTCTGCCCCGCAGGTGCTGAACACGACTTTGAGGTGCTTGCCCCTGTTCACACATTTGCCTTGCCCCGCAACAATCCGCCCCGCAGGTGCTGAACAAGGAGTTTGAGGTGCTGACCCACCTGGCGCGCACAGCGGGCGCGTTTGGGCGGCGCGACGCGGCGGTGGCGCTGGGCGGCCTGGTGGACAAGATCCACGAGCTCAAGCACAAGTGCGCTCGTGCTGGTTTTGCTGCATTGGCTTTGTTGATTTCTGTGCGCTTGTGCTGGGCGGCCTGGGGCCTGGTGGACAAGATCCATGAGCTCAAGCACAAGTAAGCGCTGTTTGCTTCTGGCTGAATTTGTTGTTGTACGCTTGTGCTGGGCAACCTGGCGGAGAAGATTCATGAGCTGAGCACATGCGTGCCTGGGATGCGGGCTCTGCGGCTGCTGTGTGTGGATGAACTTGGGCAGGAACAGTTGTTGGAGACCTTTGTGGCCAGCGCATAGGCCGCAGCACGCCATTGATTGCGCACGCTCTTGTCGCAAATATCTGCAGGGTGCAAGTGTGCGAGGCGCTGACGGCCATCAGCGAGGCGGTGGGCCCCCAGTTTGTGATGGCGGAGCTGCACAAGCGCGCGGCCGCCAACAAGAACCCCAAGGCAAGCAGGCTGGCTCTGGGGTTGCAGTCGCGTGCCGACCAAGGGTTCAGGAAGGCATGGCATTCGGTGCTGCGGTGCTGCGGTGTGCACCCGATTGCCTTCCTCCAGCTGAATCGGTCCATGCTCTTTCCCGGCTGCATGTTTTGTGTTTTTCTTAACTCGCTCACGATCCCTGACGCAGGTGCTGGCCGAGGCGCTCGGATGGATTGCCGAGGCGGTGCCCGAGTTTGGGCTGGGCGCCTGCGATGTGAAGGCCATCATCGAGTGGATGAAGGCCGACCTTGGCTCGCCCAATGCACCCGGTCAGTGGCATGACGCATTGCTCTTGTGCTCTGGGGTAGTCAACGGCGAGACCGGATGCAGTTGCTGCGCAAAAGGTTGTCTGTGATAACATGCCTCTGCGGGGACGCTGCAAACCCATGCTTGCTGCTGCACCCACCAAACTGCCATCCACCTGCCTCCCCCTCGCAGTGCGCACCAAGGCCATGGAGGTGCTGGGCAAGTGCCACGCGCAGCTGGGGCCCTCGCTGGTGGACTTTCTGGAGGGGCTCAAGCCCGCGCAGCTCATGGCGCTGGAGGAGCACTTCCGGCAGAACCCGCTCGCCCAGGTGCGATTCGTGTGCTGCAGCACATGCAGGTGCCATTCTGCTTTGGTTCACTCGCCATAGCTGGTGGTGGTTTGGTTAGAATGCCCAGATTCTTTCGTGAAGCCCAACCCACCCTGGGCCGCGGGTGGCCTCGGCCAATGTGCAAGCTGCAGTGGCTGTGGCTGGTTCTGGGCGCTGGACTGCCCGGCAGTGTGCACCTGCCCACCAACCCACCCGACTGCCTGCCCTGCAGGTGGTGCCCACTCGCAAGGTCCGCAGCAAGAAGAGGGGCGGAGCAGCCGCAGCAGCCGCTGGCACCGGCGGCGCAGCTGCAGCAGCCGCAGCGGCGGTGGGTGAGGAGGAAGAGGAGGAGGAGGAGGGTGGAGGTCTCAACCCCGATGACCTGCTGCCCCGCACCGACATCAGCGGCAGCATCACGCCCGCACTGATCAGCATGATCAGCAGCTCGAACTGGAAGGAGCGCAACGCGGGTGTGGACCAGGTGCGGTGCGGCTGTTTAGGCATTGGGGGTGCAACTGGGGCAGGCCATAATGTGCATTGTTCCCGCGCTGGGGTGGCGGGTGCATGAGTGGCAGCAGTGCGGCTGTGTTGCGTGGTACGCAGCCTGCTCGGTCACCAACGAGCTGATTTCCCTGGTGCTGTGGCGCCCTGTGCTGCTGTGCAGGTGATCCAGCTGCTGGCCGAGGCGGCCGGGCGCATCCAGCCCAACGTGGGCGAGCTGTTCTCCGTCCTCAAGGCAAGCCGTGTTTTGCTGGTTGGCTGCGGTTGGAGCGTGCTCTTGGGCTGGTTTTGTAGTGTGACGGACTGGTCGTGCGACGCCGAGGCTTGCGGAGCATGGCATCTGCATGTGCGCATTCCTGGGTATGGGGCGGCAGTGCACATGGTACAGTCTCCCATCTAGGCGAGACCCTCTGGCCGCCCTGCAGGGCCGCATGACGGACAGCAACCGCAATCTGGCGGCCAAGGTGCTGCAGCTGCTGGGCGACATCGCGCGCGCCATGGGGCCGGTGAGTGGGCATGGAGTTTCAGCCTTGAGTTTGCTTTGCACTGCTGTGGTGGGTGCGCAAGTGTGCCGCTTGAGCGTGTCTAGCTGCGTGCGTTGTGGCCCTGTACGGCCACCCATTGTGTTTTGCCAAACTTCGTTTCCCAACAACCCCGCCTTCCCCTGCAGCCATTTGACAAGGGCGCGCGCCCGCTGCTCTTCCCTGCCGTGGCCAACCTGTCGGACAACAAGAAGCAGGCAAGCTCAGGTTTGCCGTTTTTCCCGGTCAGCTGTACATGAGGGGCGGCTTGCGTGCTAGTCATTTGTCTGCTGGCCAGTTCGCCTGGACTGACGCCCTGGCTCGGCATGTCCGTAAGCGTCCCGCCCACCCTCTTCTGCCCCCCTTCCCTCCTGCAGGTGCGCGACGGCGTGCTGTACATGCTGGACGCCTGGATCGACGTCTCCTCGGCGGCCACCCTATTCCCGGCGGTGGCGGAGGCCGTGGGCAACCCCAAGTGCCTCGGGGATGGCAAAATCGCGGGCCTGCAGTGGTGAGCTTTTGGCTTGCTGGCTGGTAGAGGTTCGGCAAATGCTTGCGGTCGTATTGCAATGTGCGTCAGCAAGGTGGCGGGCCTGCAGTGAGCTGGGCGGGCGGGGAGAGGCCTGTTAGGCTTGATTAGACTGGGAGGCGGGGCGATTTCTGCGGTCCTGCACTCGCGCCTGCTGTGTGTCAGAGCTGCAGGGGTGGATCACCTGTGCCCACCACGCCTTGGACGTCCCGCTCTTGCCAAAACGCACATGCCCTGCATGATGCTCTTCTTAAATCATTCGTTGCAAGCCTGTTGCCCTGCAGGCTGACCAAGGTGGTGGCAGAGGGCAAGGGCAAGAAGGGCGCGGATGCAGCGCTGCGCGCCGCGGCCGTGGGCATGGCAGACAAGGCGGTCGGCGTGCGGGTGGGTGTAAAGTCTCGTGATGCTTGCTGCATGGGGCTGCGGCTTGGCAGTTGGGCACCTCCACAGCATGATGCTTCCCTGCCAGGCAATGAGTTGCCAGTGGTTGCAGAGGCAGCACCATTGATGAGCCATGCATGCCCATACCCGCTAAGCCGACATGCCATGCTGAACCTAAACCTTCGTCTTTCCTCCGCAGGATGCGGGCGCTGCCCTGCTGAACGAGCTGATTGGGCAGCTGGGCCAGGACGCGTTGGTGGCCGCCGCCGGCCTGCTGGTCAGCGCAGACAAGAAGCTGGCAATGGAGGCACTTACCAAGGTGCTGGGTGGCCCCGTCAGCGCCAGCTCAGCAGCGGCTCCCGCTGCTGCAGGAGCTGCAGCAGGCCCCTGCCGCCCAGGCACAGCTGCCGCACGGGGCGCTCCCTCCCGCGCCGGCGCCGCCAGCCGACCTGGCACGGCGCGGCCAGCGGCGGCCGCCCCTGCGGCAGCTGCGGCGGCAGCAGCGGTGGCGCCCGAGGCAGGCGGCCCCATCCTTGCATACAGCGAAGGCAAGGCTGAGCGGGCACGCAAGGTGAGGCAGTCCTGCCCTCTTCACTTCCTTTGCCGCCTGTGCCCTGGCACACTTGAGGGCAGCTGCCTAATGCATGCCTCATTATGCCCCTGCCGGCCCCCTCTTCCCGCACTACCGCCCCCGCCCCGGCAAGTTTGAGGGTGTTCCACATCGAATCGTCTCACCTCTGCTTCGTATCTGTTGACCCCTGCCTGGCTGCTTTTGTCTTCTCGCAGCACCGCCCCCGCCCCGGCAAGTTTGAGGGCGTTGCGCCCGAGGAGGCGGAGTCGCTGCAGCGCGAGCTGGCGGCGGTGGCCTCCCCCGATTGGTACGGCCTGCTGTTTGCCAAGGACTTCAAGCGCCACCTGGACGCCGCGGAGCAGGTAGGGAGGGGTTTGAGGGAAGAGCGTCTGGTGTTGAATGGTGCGTGAGGGGCCGTGTCGGTGCGGTCTGGAGACAAACACAACCTTGCGATTGAGCGGGTTAGCAACCCTCACCACACGGCCCCATACGGTGTGCACAGCACCCTGACGCGTGCCGTCCCGCCGCCCTTTCAGCAGCTGATGGCCCGCCTGTCGGAGCTGCTGGTCAATGCCATCACAGATGTGCACGCCCTTAGATCACAATGGCTGTCTCATCGCACCCTCCTGTCCACCCGCAGCTGATGGCCAGCCTGTCGGAGCTGCTGGAGGAGGTGCAGGCCAGCCTGGACCTCATCCTGCGCTGGGCCGTGCTGCGCATCTGCGACGGCAACATGCAGGTGCGGGGACATGAGCGGCTTGTGGGGGTGGGGCAGCTGCGCCAGTTTGTTGTTGCGGCAGCCAGACCTGAGAGTCCTGCTCAAGCAGCGTCAGCATGCCCTCTCCACTCCCTTGCTTGCAGCGCCTGACCCAGGCTTTGGAAGCGTGTCAGCTGTCGAGCACATGCCCTCATTTTCATATCCCATTTGCAGTGCCTGGTCAAGGTGCTGGAAATGTGTAAGGTGCTGCTGGAGGCGCTGGCGGGCGCGGGCTACCAAATGACCGATTATGAGGCGCTGTGCCTGCTGCCCGCTGTGGTGGAGAAGGCGGGACACAACCAGGTAAGCAGCGAGCTTGCTAGGGTCTTGCTGGACGCTCTGCCCTGGCTATCAATCTCCAGCTGGGGGCAGTATGGATGGGGGGTGGCGGCCCGGCCCCACGTGCTGGCTACACGCCTGCGCACGTTGCAATCGGGCTGCAAGCCATGCAGCGCCTCAGCACAACAACCCCATCCCCCGCTGCAGGACCGCGTGCGTGCGCTGCACCGCGACGTGCTGCGCCTGGCCTGCTCGCTGCACCCGCCGCACAAGGTGGGGGCTTGCGAAAGAGAACAGCATTTACTGCATAGGTGTTTCTGTGTTCAGCCCTTGGCGCGGCTTCCACAAGGCACATGAGGCACCACACTGACCTGAACGACGTGTGACCAAGCTGAATATGTATCAGATTGGTCCTCCTTGCCTGCAGGTGGTGGACTTCCTGGTGCAGGGCCTGGGATCCAAGTCCAACCGAACCAAGATCGAGTGCTGCGGTGCGCTGCGTGTGCCAGGGCCAGAAGGGTGTCGGGGGCTGAGGCGGGAAGGTGCTAGCAGGCGCCAGGCCTGCACGCTCCAGCAGGGTGCCCTTGCACTCTTGGGCAGCATCCAGTGCTTGCTGGCTGCGGTTGCTTCTTCAGCTGGAAGCTCCTGGCCTTGTTACCCATGGCACTGCCAGTCAGTTCACTGCCACTATCTGCCACCCACCCACCGCTGTCATTTGTGCCGCAGAGGAGATTGGGTGCATCATTGAGCGGGAGGGCATGGCGCCTGTGCTGCAGGCCCGCTCCAAGCCCATGCCGGCGGTGAGGCTTACACTGCCGTTCTGCTTCACAGCTCGTGCACCTGCATGCACCTGTTCACGCGACTCTGTTTTCGGCTTGAGCGCCATTGTCACGCTAATTGAGTAGTGTCTTCTCTTTGCAAGTCCAGCCCAATTCAGACAGCCAGTGCAGCATATCCGCCATCACACGCCCCTGCGCACACCCTCCGCAGGTGGCGGCGCTGCTGAAGGAGCGCGACGGCGCCACGCGGGCGGCGGCCCTGGGTGCCATTGAGCAGGCCTGGGCTGAGGAGGGCGAGGGCGTGTGGAAGCTGCTGGGCAGGTGAGGGGCTGGGATTGCGGTGTGGAGTTGCTCCCTGATTGGTCAGGAGGCGACATGAAGGCTGCCCTAATCTCCCCAGTCATCCTGCTCGCAAACCGCCGCAAGACAGCGCCGCAATGGGTCTGCTCCAATGTGCCTCATGTTGCCCACAGGCTGGAGGGCCGGGAGCAGGACATGGTGCAGGAAAAGCTGAAGCGGTCCAACAAGCAGCCGCGGGCAGCGCCCGAAACGGCGGCGGCCGTGTCGGCGGCGGCAGCAGCGGCAGCGCCGCGCATGCGCCCCGGTGCCTTTGTGCCACGGGAGCCTACGCAGGTGCCCAGCCCTGCTGGTTCCAGCCCCATGGCAGCATCACCCTATGGCCGCCCCGCACACTCTGGCAGCAGCGGCAGCGAGGCGGATGGGGGAGTGTTTGGGGTGCAGCGGCAGTACAGCGATGCAGGCTCGGCGGCGGCAGGGGCACAGCAGTACCAGCGGCAGGCCTTCACACCTCCCAACGCGCTGGCCACGCCGCTGCCCGCACGGCCAGGCAGCGCGTTTGTGCCGACGGCAGTGGCAGCGGCGGTGGCGCCCACGCCCGTGCCAGGCATGCGGCCATACACAGCACCGGGTGGGTGGACAGCAGCTGATGTGCTGTGATTTTTGTTGCGCTGAGCGGCCAGTTTGGGTTCCACCTGTGGCGCAGCTCACCTGCCCTGCTCGACTGTCCACCATGTCTGCCTCGCCACTCCTTTCACTCACCCTGCACCTCCAGATGGCGCAGCGGTGATGATGGACGATGCCGAGTTTGATGCGCGCTGGGCAGACAGCATGCAGGGCATCTCCTCGCCCAATGTGAGTGGGGAGACACAGGCGGAGGTGTGAGCAGCAGCGGCGTGCGTGCGAGCATCCCCGCATACTGCCATTACCGTGCCATTCGTTTCCTCACCCACTGGACAAACCATGCATGCTCACCACATGCAACCGACCTGTCCCCCTCTTGGCCTCTGGTCCCACCTGCCCTCTCCTGCAACTCTTACGGCAGGTGATGATGTGGTGGAGCACATGAAGATGCTCTGCCTCCTTCACACCGCTTCTGCAATTGCAACCAATGGCTTCGCTTTCTCATCGGGTTCTAAACTGCTCAACCGCAGGTGGATGATGTGGTGGAGCACATGAAGATGCTGTGCGGCGACATCATGCTCGCGCTGCAGGTGCGGCCTTGCCCTTCAGCCCCCTTGCTCGCTCGTGCTACCAGGCGCTGGCTGCCTGCCATGCCGCCCCTCAGTTGCGCTGCGTGCTGCAGGCGCGAAGGCTTGGTTGAAGCTTGCACTGCCACTCCCTGCCTATCCGCCCACCTTGGCATCCCCGCTCTTCCCCACCTGCAGGGTGCCGCCTCGCCGCACATGCTGGCTGTGATGGGCCAGTCCGCAGACGCGCTGTTTGTCACCGTCAACCAGCAGCTGCTGCGCATCTTTGTGGATGCGGAGCGGCAGGCGGCGGCGAGCGAGCAGGCGCCGCCCTCACGGGGGGCCAAGTACGCGCTCAACATCATGCTGCAGGTGCGGCACGCCTTGCAGGGGGGTGGGCTTGGTGTGCCTGGGGCATGTTACAGCATGGGGTGCGATTGCCGCTGTGGTCATGTGGCTGTCACGTGTGGCTTGTGTGAAAACATGATGGGTGCCTGCCCACTGCGTGCCACAACCTCCATGCTCCACCACTTGCCAACTTTATTCCCCCTGCAGGGCATGAATGTGCCGTCCATCGCGATGGGGATCACTCAGGTGATTGCACGAGCAGCCTTGCTTAGACCCATGAAGGGCCAGCCGCTGCTGGCCAACGCTGCAGCTCGTTGCCATGCAGCCCGATGTATCCGATGCGCCTGCTGAGGAGCACGTCTTTATGCTCACTTGTTGCCCCGTCTGCACCCCCATCTTTTCCGCTCGCAGCCCACGCTGCGCGACTCCATCTCCCTGCTCCTGCTGCGCCTGTTGAGAAGTCTAAGCTGCTGCCCATCCCCCACCTCACAACCCCTTCCTCGCATCCCACATTCCCTTTGCAGCCCACGCTGCGCGACTCCATCTCCCTGCTCCTGCTGCGCCTGTTGAGAAGTCTAAGCTGCTGCCCATCCCCCACCTCACAACCCCTTCCTCGCATCCCACATTCCCTTTGCAGCCCACGCTGCGCGACTCCATCTCCCTGCTCCTGCTGCGCCTGCTGGAGGAGCACGGCCTGCTGCACTTTGAGGAGGGGCAGACGCTGGTCAAGGCCGTCAACGTGCTCATGCTCAAAATCCTCGAGTGCAGGCAAGCAGCTGATGGGTTCATTTGTTGCGCTGCTGTTGCTGGGTTGGATGGTGCGCCCCGCCGGTCAGGGCGTCACAGTGGCAATGCCTTGAGTTCTGGAGCGCAATTGCCTTCCCAGCAACGGTTTGCCCTCCCGCTACCTCCCCTCGCCACAGCAACCGCACGTATGCGTTTGCGGCGCTGCTGCAGCTGCTGCGTGACCCGCCGCGGGAGGTGCGCCTGTCGGTAAGTGTGCAGTGTGTTTGGAAAGGCAAGTGGCGGCTTTGCATATCCTTGCAATTGCATCTGGAAGCAGAGAGGTGCTGTACATTGCCCTTTTACCCCAGCTGGGGCCGCAGGGCTGGGACGGGCAGGACGCTCCCCTGCTGCGCTGCCCTGGTCTGCTGGATGCCCGCTTGCGTTGCCGCAGTGCACTCCCCTCCTGCACTGACCTGCTTGCTGTTGCATTTCCACTATTTCTGTGCAGGTGCAACCTGGGGCACTGACCAAGTTCCACGACCTGGTGGTCAAGTGCCTGATCAAGCTGACCAAGGGCCTGCAGGCCAGCCAGGAGGTGCGTGGGCTGGCTGGCTTGGGGAGGCCACAAACTCTTCCTGACCCTGGTGGCTGGTTGTTCACGCTGTCGCCCTTCTGTGTCGTTCGTTTGCAGGGCGTGGACCTGGGCGGCCTGCTGTTCAACATCCACGACTTCTTCCTGTTCCTGGGCGTGGACGAGATCCGCAAGCGCTCCTCCTCCGACGACAAGCCGCTGCGCATGGTCAAGACCATCCTGCACGAGCTGTGCAAGATGCTGGTGCGTGCAAGTCGTGGGAGCGATTGCAGTTTGTGTATAGCTTGTGTATGGTTGAGCCGGCTGGGGCTTGCCAGCTGGGGCAGGGCCGCGTGGCAAACAGCAGGCCGCACTACTTGCTAGCTTGATGTGGGATTGCCGACGCCCTCTCACGTTCAGTTCCTCCCTGTCCGACCCACACCTGCAGGGCTACAGCATTTACCAGTACACTGCTGGCATCCCCGGCCGGGACGCCGACCCGCAGCCTATCATCTTTGCCTACATCAGGTGGGACGGCCTACTGGTGCATTGCTGCCTGCATGCTGCCTGCATGCTTCCGCTCGCCTCACACAAGTTGGGCTGGCAGGGGGCTGTTTGCGCAGGCAGATTAGATTAGTATGGCGACAGACCCCAGTGCAATGGATACCCATCACCGCTCAACCACCTGTTTCCACCCTGCCCACCCTCCCGCAATACAGCCTCAACCTGCAAACGCTGAGCCAGAGCGGGCTGATTGCGCCACCGGCAGGCGGGGACGCCATGAGCGCCCCCACCGCGGCGCCGGCCCCACAGGCAGGAGCGGCCGCCGCCGTGGAGCAGGCGGTGCAGCAGGTGGTGCAGCAGGTGCGCCTGGGGCGGGCATGCCGCCTGTGCACGACACCCCACCCCACCCAGAGCTGCCCGGCTTCTTGTCACCTGCCATGCCCCACCATTGCCCTGACCCCACCTGCCGATTGCCGCTTTGCCCCTGCCTACACTCCCCTCCTGCCACCTGCCAACCCATCACCCTCTCTGCAGGCGACGAGCGACCAGCAGAAGGCGGAGCTCCATGCCTGCCCCTGCCATCGATCATTCAACTCCACGCTCACCCGCCTGCCCCCAACCACGCCACCCTCTCTGCAGGCCATGAGCGACCAGCAGAAGGCGGAGCTCAAGGGGCGGCTGAAGGACGTGATGAGCCGGCTCATGCAGCGCGACCAGAGCGCGGCCGCCATGCACGAGCTGCACGTGCTGCGCAAGTAAGCCTCCTCACAAACGGTTCCTGTTGAACCTGTTCTCTGCTTCTGCCAAGGGGTGTGACAGTGCAGCTGCTGCGCAAGCGAGCTTCAAGGCGCTTCAGCCCATCCGTTCCGCATGTGTGCGCCCTCCCACTAACCACCTCCCACCCGCACTCCCCCAATTCCCCCCCTGCCAGGGAGTACCCGGCCTTTGTGGAGCGATACATCGCCACCACCTCTGACATGTTCCGCCACTTCATCGACACCGGGCTGGCGCAGCTGGCGGCGGCAGAGGCGGCGGGCGGCGGCGCCGCCCCTGCCGCCCGCAGCTCCAGCTCCGGAGAGAGCTGGGGCTCCGCCGGGGGTGCAGCGCCTGCCGCGCCGGCCGCCCAGCAGCAGCAGCAGCAGCAGCAGCAGCAGCAGCACGCGGAGCCGCTGGCACGCCGGCCGTCTCCGGTGCCGCCGCTGGCGCTGCAGCGCCCGCCGCTGTCGCCGCCGGTGACGAGTCCCAGTGGTGATGGCGGCGCGGCGGTGACGCCCGGCGGCACGGTTTACTCGCCCTCCAACCCTCGGTTTGCGTCCATGCGGGAGCGCCTGGAGGCGATGCGGCTCAGCAGCGAGGGCAGTGTGGGCGCCGGTGCGGGCGCCGCCCCGGCGGCCGGCAGCCTGCCCACCAGCGGCCGCTCGACGGATGAAGCAGCGCTGGCGCGCATGGGCAACAGCCTGCAGGTGTGTGGGGTGGGGCTGCATGCTGGAGCAGCGTGTCCAGCACCTGCATGTGGCATCGCCGATCATGCAAATGCTTCGCTGGGATTGCCGGTGCAGCAGCCCATACGTTTTGAATACCACCAGCACATTTTCAACGTGCGAGGCCATTCCACTTCCTTCATCTTTGGTCTGCAGAGCCTGCAGCAGCGGCTGGCCGACCTGAAGAGCCGGCGGACGTCCGACCAGGGCTGACACCTAGGCACCCCAGTCAGCAGCGGCAAAAGAGCTGACAACTAGGCACCCCAGTCAGCAGCGGTAGAGCCAGCAGCAGTCGTGCCCCCCTCGCTTGATCCATCAACCAACCAGTCAGTCTTTTACAGCAGGGTCAGACGAATCTCGTTTGTTCAAGTGTAAATGCCGCTCAGAATACACTGGCGCACAGGCGCCGAAAGTGTGGTTATCACAAGGGCGCATTGCGCAGGTGCAATGCAGCGTGGAAGAGCAGTGGAGGGATTATTGCCGGGCGGCATGGGACGGCGGGAATTGGCAGTCGGGCGCCGCCATGAATACTGATGCTGGCGGTGCATGCTGCCTTGCACTGTGCCTTACAGGCAGCAGTGGCCGCTAGGACGGCTTGCACCGAGCAACATCGCCGCTGCTCGACTGGTGCCCGCCGGTAAGCGGCCAGGCTCACTTGCTGCAAACAGATGTAGGCAGGGACGAGAGTCGGTCAGAGAAAGGGCTGATGATATAACATAAACATACAAAGGACAGGCAGCGCAGGGTGCACAAGAGTCCTGCCTTACTCTGTCCCACACACCTCTCGTGAGGGAAGCAGATCTTGCAGCGCCAGACGCCTGCGGCAACAGCAAAGGCACAGAGACGCAGACGGTGAGCATCAGCAGGGGGTGACTCTTGCCGCATGACATGCGTCGAAGGACAACCAGCCATGCCAGCACGCAGGCAAGTTGGCCCCAAAAGCTGCTCCTGCTCATTATGCAGGACATCAGCAGCACTCACCATGCTCGCACATCTGCCCCGTCTGCTTGTGCTCCTCCCGCCTGCATGCAAACGTTGGGCAGCAGCATATCAGCAGCCGCGAGTGATCCCAGCAGCAGCACAGGCCTCACAAGCCAGCCCTCAGTGCAGCCGCCGCTGCATGCCGCAGCTCACTTCTGCAGGTGCCGCTGGTCGGTGTGCGCCCGCCGGGTGTCGTGGGTCATGCGCTCCTCCTGTTGATTGGGCGGAGCAGGGCATTGAAGGGGTTAAGTTAGGCGAGTGAGCATGTTTACAGTGCACTTTGCCAACTCCAACAGGGCTGCTGCAGCAGCAGCAGCAGCAGCAGCAGCAGCAGCAGCACTAACACGGCACATCAAGTAGCAGAAACTTGGGGCGCCGGCAGGAGCACCGCCATGCAGCACCGGCAGGGCAGCACCCAGCTGCGCGCCGCACCTTGAGCAGCGCCTTCTTCTCCGCCTCCTCCCGCTCCTTCTGCTCCTTCTTCTCGCGCTGCTTGTTGGATGGGAGAGGAGGTGGGGTTCCGGTGGACGACGGATGCAGAGCGGCAGTGCATATCCCAGATGCAGCAAAGAATCGGCAGCACCCAGGCAAATCAGCTGCTGCCGCCGCCCCCGGCGCCGCACCTGGACCTGCTTCAGCGCGTCGTGGACCTCCTTTTCCTGCTTCTTGGTGGCTGCGAGCTTGTCTGCACGGGCGGGGCAAGGGCAGGAGCCGCTCGCAAGCCTGGCGGCGGGAGCGTGGGCGGCGGCGGCGGCGGCACGCAGCAGCGCCGCCCGTTTTCTTGGCAGCCTCCAGACAGTCGCCCGACATTACCGACAAGGGGGGCGGCCCTAACGGGACCGTGGACGCGCCCACGACGGCAAAACCCACCCTTGTGAGCGGCCTGAGGCGCCGACTTATTAAAGAGCTCTTTGGCTTGCGACACAGCAGACATCGGGCACGTCTGCAGGGGCAGGGAGGGTCGCGGAGCTGAGTACGTCGCCGGTGTTGCACGGGGGAGGTGAGCGACAGGGCGATCGGCGCACCTGGATGATTGAGGAATTGGTTGTCGAAACTTTGCAGCGGTCACAGGGAGCAACCGCCCTTGATCGGCAAGGCCCTCGCCATCTCCGACACGCCAGCTCGCTCCCGTGAGGACCAGAGCCTCCCCAATTGCACCAATCGACAGGCTCTCTTCTGAGTGTCCTGGCACCAGAAGCACCTCGGTCAAGGCCGGGGCATGTAAACTTGCAACTCCCGCTTCTCTCCGCTCCAGCCTGCCGCGCGGATGGAACTGGAGCGTGTGGCTCGCCGTCTGGCCGTGGACCAAGGCTACAGGCGGCGCGCCGCGGAGGGCCTGCGCTCCGCCGCCGCCAGCGGCTGCAGCGCCGGCGCCGACGTGCTGGCCCGCGTCAAGCGCCTCAACGACTACCTGGCAACAGGTGCGGCTCGGCCGCCTGAATGCAACGTATTGCGGCGCTACAGGGAAAGCTTTGCAATGCACGGCAAAGCAGTCGCCACCCTTATCCCCTTGATCCCCTCCCACAGGCCTGGCCATCCTTGATGACAATCCGCCCGCTCCGCTGGGGCCCCTGCCATGGGAGCAACCGGCGAAGGTAGAGCAGCAGCCGCAGCAGGCACAGCAGGCCCACCAGCTACAGGCCCAACCAGCCGCAGACAGCTCTCCAGAAGACAGCGACATTGAGGAGGAGGAGGGCGGGCAGAGCAGCGCAGACGCCGTGGCAGCCCTCCTATTCGAGGCGCAGGCGGCTGTGCAGCGACGCCAGGCAGCTGCAGCGCTGACCATCCAGTGCGCCTTCCGGCGGCACAGGGCACAGTCGCTGCTGCAGCAGTTGAAGGAGCAGCGCTGCGCGGCAGACCTCTTGGTGGCTCGTGCGCTGGCTGCTGCCTACCGAGGCGTGTGTGGCAGCCGCCGCACCCTGGCTGGGCAGGCTGCGCTGCGGCAGATGCAGCGCCTGCGCCGCTGGTGGCTGCGTCAGAGACGACGGCTTGGTGAGGCTGCAGATGTGCATGAAGCAGCAGCGGAGATGCCCCAGGCTGCAGAGGCGCACCACGCTGCAGCTGATGCGGCCGAGGTTCAGTTGGAGCCGCCGCAGCGGCAGGGGGCTCCCCTTGACGTCCCCGCTTCAACTGAGCAGGTGCTGCAGCAGAGCACGCCGTCGGCACAGCCAGGCCCCGCACATGCTGGCCAGATGGATGGCCCGCCTGCTGAGCTGCACCCAGGCGCCCCCGTGCGGCCTGCAAGCGCGAGGCGGGTTGGCACACCACCAGTGGTGCTCATTACTGCCCCTGGCCCACCACCACCTGGCTTCCTATCCGCCAGCCGACACCACACCAGCAGCAGCGCCGGCGGCAGCAGGAGTGGCAGCCCAGCTCAGCAGCAGCAACCTTGGCAGCAGCGGCAGGCCAGCCCCCTGGCGCTTGGGGCGCAAGCGCGCTCCAGCAGTGGCGGCGGGCCAGCGCAGGTCTGCCTGGCCAGCCTGCTGCAGCAGGGAGCTTCACCGCCCCGCACTGCCTCAGGCCTGCACAGCAGCAGCTCTGGCAAGGAGCCGTACAGGCGCAGCAGCAGCATCCAGCTGCTTGAGGCAGTGCAGCTGGGCATCGACTGTGCCGGCGGTTCGGTGGCCTCGCAGGCGGCGCTGGGAGTGTGCGAGCGGGCGCAGCAGCGAGTGCAGGAGTTGCAACGGAGTGCCTCTCAGGGGCGGCCCGGCATCGCTGGCGGCGGCAGCGGGGCAGCGGGGCACAGAATAGGGCGGGTGGGCAGCGGCAGGGCGGCTCGGCAGGCCAGCGGCAGGGCGTGGCCTGGGGAGGCCATTCCTGAGTAGGAAGTGTGGTCTGACAAGAGAGCGTGCGTGATGCCGATGGAGCACTGGATGTGTTATGTGTAACGCCTGCTCTGTGTGCATCGGAGGGCAGGGCAGGCCGCATGCCCCCGACCTTGTGGGCACCGCTTACATTTCAACAAGTTTCCAGTGTGTTAAATTATATGTGAAGCACATTGTCTAATGGCAGTCCAGCCAGGGCAACCGAGATCGACAAGTGTGTGCTGTGCGGCCGGCGACGGCATGCCGCGGCAGCGGGGCGGCAGCAACCAAGGTGGCCTGGTTGGCCCGATCGGCGCTTCTATCTGCTGCGGCCTGCTCTACAAAGCGCAACGTGGGTCGTGCAGCTCAGCGCTGCCCTCCTTTCCGCTGTGCCTGTGGGCCCGCAGCGGCAAGCGCACGGGCGGCGCCTCGGCTGCAGGCATCGCGTTCTCTGCCAGTTCGTTACAAGAGCGCCGGCTCGGCGGGCGCTGCAGTCGCCGACTGGGTGCTCGGAGTGAGCAGGTGCGCGGCTGCGGGGGCTGTGCTGGGGCTAAGGCGTGCTTGAGGCTGCTCTGGCTCCGTGCGGCACGCCCGCTGACTTGCTTCCCACACTGCTGCCGCCGCCAACGCCTGCCGCCAATGCCCTGCTGCAGGAGTCGGGCCTTGACCTGCAGGCATGGCTAACCGCACGGACAAGGAGGCGTATGCCATTCACGGCACCAACCCGCAGGTGAGGCAGTGTGGTTCTCGATGAATTGAACGCCGGCAGTCCGTACTTTGTGCTGCGGCCGAATGCCGGGCTTGAGCCTGCTGCATCGGCCCTGCCTCCCGCGCTTGCCAAATCACCCAGCCGCATCCGTGCCTGTCTACAGAACCTGATCGAGTACATCTCGCGCCAGAAGATCTATGACAGCGTGTACTGGAAGCAGGAGTGCTTTGGCCTGTCGGCGGAGCGGCTGGTGGACAAGGCGGTGGAGCTGAACGAGGTGCGCTTTTGGAGAGTACCACCTCTTCAGAGCTTGTGGGTCTGGTGTTGTGATAAGAACGAGAGGACATCAGCGGCTGGTGGACAAGGCGGTGGAGCTGAAGGAGGTGCGCTTTTGTTTTTCGAGTTTTGGATCTTTTGGCCCCCACTCGTGCATGCTTGCATGCTGCAGCGAAGCAGGTGCTCGTGCACAAGGCAGTTATTTGTGCACAAGCCTGCTCAATCTTTAACTCTTGCCGCTGCTTGTATGCAGGTGGGCGGCATGTACGGCGAACTGGCCCCCACACTTTGTTTTTCGTCTCACGCTGTTCTCATGCCGTGTATATCTTGCTGCTTGTGTTGCAGGTGGGAGGCATGTACGGCGAGCCCGCCAAGCCCACGCACTTCATCGCGCTCATCCTGAAGATGCTGCAGGCAAGCACTTACACTGTATGACACACTGCCTTTGGGGCGAGCTGGGGCGGTTGTGTGCAGAAGGTGTCACAAGGCTGCCTCCTGCACTGCCTTGCGGTTGCTGCATTGACATCAGACTAGCCATACCAGTCATGCTCAAAAGCACTGAAATGCTGACACGAATCCATGCTCACACCTGCAGATCCAGCCCAGCAAGGACGTGATTGTGGAGCTCATGAAGACCCTGCTTTGCCTGTAGGATGCACGGCTCACATTCTGGCTGTTCTGTCCATCAATCGCCCGCAGATCCAGCCCAGCAAGGACGTGATTGTGGAGTTCATCAAGAACGACGACTTTAAGTACCTCCGCCTGCTGGGTGCGCTGTGGTTGCCACGCTGTGCATGCTTTGTGCTGCACTGTGGGCACTTGCTGCGCCTGCAGGGGTGCTGCGCTTGCTACCTGCGGCTGTGGGGTGCGCTTTGCCTGAACCAGTGCTGCGCTCGATGCTGGGCGTTGCTGGCTACTCCTGGGCCCTGTCTCACCTCCTGCACACAGCTGCTTTGCTGCTCTGACCGCCCGGCCATGCTGCTCCCCATAATGACTAAGTTGGGAAGGGAAGAGAGGCGGCAGAGCCCGCCCATGCGCCCTGACTGCCCCCCTGCCAACCTTTCCAAACCCCTCCTGTCCACCCACCCGCTGCAGGCGCCTTCTACATGCGGCTGGTGGGCCGCCCCCTGGATGTGTATCAGTACCTGGAGCCGCTCTATAATGACTACCGCAAGGTTTGTTGTTGTTTTCAACTGTTTGCTGCCTCCTGCGCTAGATTCATCTCAATGCCGAGAGCCGCTCCACAACGACTACCGCAAGGTGGGCTGTTTTGAATGCAACTTCTGGTGGCAAACACTATCGCAGCCTGCCTGTGTATCAGTGACTGGAGCCGCTTTACAATGACTACCGCAAGGTGGGCTGCTAGTATGAACAGTACCGAAGACCCATTTTGCAGCAACTGCACAGGCGCATCCCAGCCTGCGCCATGCTTCCTCTCGCTGGGCATGGTCGCAGTTCTGCCTGCACAGCACCTCCCTCTTGCGTGCTGCCCCCGCTACCTGCAGATGTGTGTGACGCGTTTGCAACCCCGAATTCACCCACGCTCACTACCTCCCACTCCCGCTCGCCTGCTGCCCCCGCTGCGTGCAGGTGCGGGTGCGCGAGCTGATGGGCAAGCAGGAGCTGGGCCACGTGGACGAGGTGGGTGATGCTGTCTCTAAGTTTGACTTACATATGGGCCCTTGACTGGTTGCTCATCATCGCATGCTGCTCAGTTGCCCTCCCACTGCCCGGCCACATGTGCAGCTGACTGTTGGCGTTCCTATCAAGGGCTGATCTCCTGCCCTCCTCTACGATGCAGTTGATCGACGCCATGCTGACCAAGGACCGCCTGTTCACCATCGCGCTGCCGCGCCTGCCGGCGCGCCTCACGCTGGAGCGTGCTGGGCAGCTGGAGCCGCGTGTGTCGGTGCTGGATGAGGAGTTTGATGAAGCAGCGCTGGAGGTAAGGAAGAAATCAATTTGCTGTCTGGTAGCGTGGGCGTGCAGGCGGAGCCAAGCATGTCCGTGCTTTGATGATGCGGCACTTCAAAGTGTGGTTTGTAAGCCCCCCGTGCTGGCAGCCTGCGGTCAGGGCTGCAAAGTGCCCTCTTCTCTGGCTAACCACAGCCACATCCGACTGATGCACCGCCCTTCATTTCCAATGCCCCTCGCCCCGCCCCGCAGGAGGAGCAAGAAGAGCAGGCGGCGGCTCTGGAGGCGCAGCAGCGGGAGGCCGAGCGAGAGGAGGGCGGGGAGGAGGGGGAGGTTCGCGAGGAGGGAGAGCGCGAGCGGCGGCGGGAGCGCGAAAAGTGGCAGCTCACAAAGGAAGAGAAGCGGCGGCGGCCGGGGCGCAGCCGCAGCCGCAGCAGGAGCCGCAGCAGGAGCAGGGAGCGCGGCGGGGAGCGGCGGCGCAGCCGCAGCCGCGAGGGGCGGCACCGCAGCCGCAGCCGGGACAGGTGCGGGGGCAGGCGGGGAAGAGGGCGGAGGGCAGGGGTGCTTCTTGATCTGCCGTGTTCATCTGCGCTTTGCCGCCGCATCTGTGTGATTAGCTAGACCGTGGCTGGCTGACTTAAGGCGTCGCTGCGGCAGTCGTGCTCTTCCTTGCACTCCTGCCTGCAGGTACGACCGGGACCGGCGGGACGAGCCGCTGCACCTTTATTGTTTACAGCAACATTTTTTTGCCTGAGTTCCTTTCCACTTGTGCTGCTTGCGCTTCAGGTACGACCGGGACCGGCGGGACGAGCGCGAGTACCGGCGGCGCAGCAGGAGCCGGAGCAGGGAGCGGTACCGGCGGGACGACAGGTGGGCTTTCAGGCTTCAGCCTTGATGATGAGGCTTGCAGTTGATTAGTTGTGTATGGGTTGGGTGAGGGTGCAGGTCGGGCAGCTGAGGCAGCGCTTGCACCATCCTTTAATTGAGCTCAGTGGACAACCACTTGCCCGGCCGGCTGCATCGGGCTGCTCTTCGGTGGCTGCCGCTTCACCTCACTATGCCATTTAGCTGTTGCGGACCCTGCCCTGCTGACCCTGCCCGCCCACCCATCTACCGTGGATGCATCACACACTTAGCCTGTCTGTGTCATTGTGCAGGGAGCGGCGGCGCAGCCGCAGCCGCGAGGACCGCCGGCGGGATGACCGAGAGCGTGAGCGGGAGAGGGACCGGGACCGCGGCGATCGCGATCGGCGGCGGGAGCAGGATGGCGACCGGCGGCGCGACGACGGCGAGCGGCGCCGCCGCGAGCGCAGCGGCAGCCCCCACGGGGACCGAAAGGGCGACAAGCGGGCGCGGCAGGATGAACCGATGGACGAAATTGCTCAGGCCAATGCGCTGCGGGCCAGCCTGGGGCTCAAGCCGCTCAAGTGAGCAGAGGCAGGTGTGGGGCGTAGGGGCCCGTCGGGCCTGGCCACTGCTGCTAGGAGAGCCCAATTAGCTTGCCCCATGCGCTCGGTTGTGGAGCGGTTGCCATCCCAGTGGCCTGTGGCTGGGATGCTGCACTGACTTGCTTGAACCACTGACTTGTGTATGCGGTGCATGCCGTGTGCTAGCAAGCTTGCCTTGAACTGCCACAGCAAGGCTGTAATGGTGCATGAGCGCAAGGCTTGACCTTGGGCGGCAGACGGCAGCGGGGGGCGCTGCACCGCCTGGCATGCCACACGGCCAGCCTCGATCCCTCCCACCGATCGCCAAGCGCAGTTGCAAGCATTTTTTGAGGACGGAGAGCGAGCCGAGTGGCGGCAGTGCCCGGCGCCCTCCGCTGCTGTCACAGCCCTCGCTCGTGCTAGCCATCCGGCAGTTTGTTGGCCTGCAGAGCTGAAATGAACTCGGCTTGCAGTGCGCGGGCGGCCCCAGCGGCAGCGCCAGCGCTGCACAGGGGTCTCCCACGCCTGCAGCGCGCTCTCTGCCCACTCACCTGCCGGCATGGCAGCACGGGCAGCACCGCGGGCAGTGTGGCAGCACGCGCGGCAGCCGGTAGTGGAGGCAGCACTGCTCCAGTCGCTGCCGCTGCCGCCGCCGCTCCCGCCGCCACCGAGGCCCTTCCGGGTGAGCAGGGTGCTGGTCGATACTGCTGCAATTTTAATGTTCAGATGGTCTGTAGTAACGTTCCCAATGCACGTTGCCACTTCCCAGCTTGTTTGTGCACAACTGACGGACTTGCGGTGGGCAGCGCTGGGTTAAACTCGCCGGCCAGCCCCCTTGCATGCCGCCACTTGCATCACTCGCTCACTGCCCACCCTGTGCCTGCTACATGCTGCTTTCCTGGCGTTTGGAACTCCTGCAGGCGAGCGCGAGGTGCGGCCTGGTGTGTACGAGGGCTACTGGCGCTGGCAGGGCCACCGCATTCGCTACCAGCGCTGCGGCGATGCGGGGCCCCCGGTGCTGTGCATCCACGGGTGAGACACTCTGTTTGCTCTGTATGCTACTATCATGCGCGTATTGTTGAATGCGCCGGCCTGCCTGCGAATCGGTGTTATTGAATGAGGTATATTGGCTGCTGCCTGTTGGTCCAGGGGCGCAATGCTCGACCCGACAGTGGTGCACACCGGCCGGCCATCGCACCTGGCTGTTGCACTTCCAACCCTCTTGTTCAAACCCCCTGCCTGCCCGGCTGCACCCGCTGCCCTGCAGCTTTGGTGCTAGCGCGGACCACTGGCGCAAGAACCTGGGGGAGCTTGGCCAGAGCTGCCGGGCGTACGCAATCGACCTGCTGGGTTACGGCTTTTCTGACAAGGCAAGTGTGGCAGACGGGGCCGATCACATCCTGGCAGAAGTAACTCCAAGCAATCAACAGCCCGCACTTATGTTGCTGCGACCTGCCCTGTGCGACTCCCGCCTGTTTGACTCCGACCGTTCATGCGTTTTGTGTCCCACCATTCTTGCCTGCAGCCCGACCCCCGGCAGTACGGCCCCCCTTCCTCGCTGTACAACTTCCCCAACTGGAGCCAGCAAGTGCGGGACTTCCTGCGGGAGGTGGTGGGCGGCCCCGCCACCCTCACCTGCAACTCAGTGGGGGGCATCGCAGGGCTGCAGGTGCGGAGAAGGGGGAGGAAGAAGGGAATGCGGGAGCGAGGGAGGGAAGGGATGGGGGAGGCAGGGAAGGAGGGGCAGGCTGGGAGCTGGTGCAGAGGGAGGGAGGTAATTGCGGTGATGGATGGCAGCTGTTGTGGTGGGCTGCGCCTGCATGGCAGAGGCACGTGCCTGCTCTGGTAACCCTTCCTTCACTCGAACCACATCCCATGCAGGCCGCCATCGACGACCCCGCCCTGATCCGCGGCGTGCAAATCATGAACATCAGCCTGCGCATGCTGCACGTGTCCAAGCAGGCGCCCTGGCAGCGGCCACTGGTCAAGGCGCTGCAGGTGGGGCGGGTGGGTGTGGCTGGTGGGGGCGTGAGGGTAAGTGAGGACGAGCGAGTGGGTGGTGGCTGGCTGGGTGGACAGGTTGGCGAACGGATGTACGTATGCGAGTGGGAGGTGCAAGCTTTGCTGGAGACACTGCTCGCAAGTCCCCTGGGCACCCGCCGCCCGTCCTTACGCCCAACACATTCTGCCCCTCACTGCCCTCTTTCAACCGCAGGACACGCTGCGCACCAGCGCCCTGGGAGCCTGGTTCTTTGGCCAGATCGCCAACACCAAGGGTGCGCGACTAACTCGAGCTTTGGCTGGCGTATGCGCTGTGCAGCATGGTTGCTGCGGCCGGCGCGGGTGGCACTGCTGCAGTGGCCAACCCCGCAGCCATTCGCGTCATGTTCCCAAGTGTGCTGAGCCTGAACGCCAGCAGGCATATGCCGAGACTGCAGCAGCGCGACCACCCACCTGCCCGCTCCACTCCCCCCTCCCCGCGCAACACAGGCGTGAAGTCGGTGCTGCAGCAGTGCTACGGCGACCCCGCGGCAGTCGATGACGAGCTTGTGGACATTATCCTAACCCCCGGCCTGCAGCCGGGCGCGGTTGACGTCTTCCTGGACTTCATTTCCTACTCGAGCGGCCCCCTGCCGGAGCAGCAGCTGGAGGTGGGTGCTGAAATTAACAAGGAACAATACAGACTGCTTATCAGGGTATAAGTTTCTTGATGGAGATCAACCAGTGGTCTGGACCGCATTTGCTGTTCCAGCGGCCCGCTGCCGGAGCAGCAGCTGGAGGTGAGCTGCCTGCGTTTTTTTGGTCCGACACGAGGTTTTTCCCAAAACTGCACTGTGCCACGCGATCAGGGCTGCTGTCCCGGCCCTTGACACCTGCAAAATTGGAGCATCCAGCTGCTGCCCATGCATGCTCTCAGCTGCTGCCCATGCATGCTTCCAGCTGCTGCCCATGTATGCCTCATGCGCTTCTCCCAGTCGGCGCGATTTCAGCCTACCCACATGCACCTTCCTGCCCACACCACACATCAACTCCCGCAGGAGGTCGGCGTGCCCGTCAGCATTGTGTGGGGCGAGGAGGACCCCTGGGAGAAGGTGGAGTGGGGCCGCCAGCTGGCCAAGTATGCGTCGGTGCAGGTAAGGAGTCAATGCCTCAGTTCTTTGGTACTGTGACAAAGGGGACTGGGAGAGGAGAAGCTTGAGTGGGGCCGCCAGCTGGCCAAGCATGCGTCGGTGCAGGTGGGCAGCGCATTGCACAATTGTCGAAATGATGGGCGTGCCATGACAGGTGGTGGTGCGCAGTGCGAGGGATTGCAGCCCGATGGTATGCGTAAATCTGTGGGAATGCTGGCCGTGCCGTAGCCCGCAGTGCTGCGACCCTCGCGCTGGTGCATGCACAACACACTGCGGCGAGCTTGCAACACTTGGACTGTCCCTTATCGCTGCATGCCCCCTGCGCTTGTCCATCGGTTGATGCAGGAGTATGTTCAGCTGCCGGGCGTGGGACACTGCCCGCAGGTGAGCAAGCAAGGGGATGTCACTGTGCGTGCCTTCGCCACCTTGCAACACCTATGCATGCATGGACAGTAGCCCGGTAGCCAGGCGCGCTTGACTGCTGTGGTTGAGCGGCAGTTGCAGTGCAGGCCAGCTCTGCGCTGGCGCCAAGGCGGCGCACTGCTGCTTTGCAATGCTACAAAGTTGTGAACTCATTCATTCCAGCTGCTCTGTCATTCTGGGCTCCATATATGCAGGACGAGGCGCCGCAGCTTGTCAATCCGCTGATCCTCGGATTTGTGGAGCGGGTCAACAGCAGCGGCGGCAGCAGCAGCAGCTGAGTCGCGCCAAGGGCAAGCGCCAAGCGGCCAGCACAACACTGGGGCAGCAGAAACATTCGGCACCTGTGCGACAACAGCAGCACAAGCACACAGTACTCGTCAAAGTATGGTGACATGCCAACCTCAGGACCCTGATTTGATTCGATCGCTTCCGATGTCCAGCCCTTCTGATCCTTCTGATTTGTACTGCTGTTGACTGGGTTGATCACAAGACTGTGAAAGTCACACATGGCGGGTGTCACTAGGTGACACAACTCGAAGACATGAAAATGAAGCGGGAAAAATGGCGAGGAGGCAGGCCAAAGAATTTCGTGGTGCCGGCGATATTAGTGCAGCCCAGAGGTGCAAGGGGAGTTGACATGGGAGGCATGGCGCTTATTCAAAAGGGGCATTGCAAGTGCACAAACGGGGTGGCAGTGGGGCCGCCGTTGGGCGGTGGGAACTGGTCCCAACCGGCCCTGGCACGCCGCTGCTTGGCTTCTCTCAATCGAACAGGGCATACGATTGGGTATGGGAAAACCGGGTAAGGCTCCTTGAGTAAGCAAGGCAAGAGAAGACGGGGTATGGGTGCACGTTGGGCGGAGCTGTTGCGTTGCGAGAGCAAGGGAATTGGCGGTTTTGGGGGGCAGCAGGGGGGAGCGAGTGTTAAAAGAGAGTGCTTGGGCACAAGTGTTAACAGAGGGGACACAGGGGTTAAAGGCATGAGAGAGATTGGAAAGATGTGCAGTGCGGTGTCACCGCGGTGTGCCTGGGTGGGTTCGGCAATGGTCCTGAAGCACATGAAAGGGGGGCTCAGAAAAAAGGCAAGAACGTGCGGCTGCGGCTCCACATTGTGAGGAGAAGGGGCCAGGTTGCAAGTGCACGGGAGCCCACAGGGAAGCTAGGCAACGGGCTTTGGGGGGCAATGCTGGATGGCAAGGATGGGGAGAAGTCCTGGCGGATGGCGGGGCAAAAACAATTGTTGTGTGACGGTGGTTTGAAAAGCTACTTACGGGGCTGTTGGGTTGCAGGGCTGGCAGGGGGTGCAGGCTGGGCACTGCCGGCAGGCCTGGCTGCACGCCGCTGCTGGGAAGGGCTGTGCTCTGCTGTGGGCTGGCTACTGCGGATGCTGTGCCAGAGGAGAAACCGGCTGGGAGGCAGGCTGGCCTTGCTGTGGCGGGGACAGGGGTTGCGCTGGCACCGGTGTGACGACGATAACATGCGGCACCGGGCTGGCAGCTGCAGGGCGCTGCTGCTGCTCCTGCTGCTGCTGCTGCTGCTGCTGCTGCACGGGCGGCGCTGACTGCTGCTGCTGCTGCTGCTGCTGCTGTGCGGGCTGCCCGGTGGGCTGCTGCGGCTCCGGCTGCTGAGCGTTCTGCGTCAGCGGCTGCGCCTGCAGCTGCGCGAGCGCCCCAGGCAGCGCGAGCGCTTGCGGAGCCACTTGCAGGACGGTCTGCATCAAGCGCTCAACTGCAGCCCGATACAGCACAGCTACGTGTCGCTCCCTGATGCTCTGCCGATCGTCAAGCAGCGGCGGCACCTGCTGCTGTACCTGCTGCTGCGCCACTGCCTGCTGCAGCAGCGCCGCTGCGCCGCCGCCCGCGCCGCCGCCCAGCAGCTGCTGCAGCAGCGTGGCTTGCGGCGGGACCGCGGCCGCCTGCCCGCTTTGCTGCATCAGCGCCAGCGCCAGGGCAGTGCTGTCTGGCTGCACAGGCAAACCAGTGCTCAGAAGCGCTGCCAAGGCGCTCTGCCGCTGCCGCTGCTGCTGCTGCTGCTGCTGGGCAAGCAGCAGGGTCAGCAGCTGCGCCTGCTGTGCCTGCTGCGCTGCGGCCACCGCCAGCGCAGCGGGGCCGCCTCCCAAGGCAGCCAGAGCAGCTGCCATGGCCGCGTCGGCAGCTCCGGCGCCGGGCAGGGCTGGTCCCAAGCCGCCCAGCGTCGCAGCCGCAGGCAGCGGCGGCGGCGGCAGCGGCACCGTGGCTGCTCCGGCAAACCAGGCGGGGTCAGGTTCGAGGCGCAGTGGCGGCGCATCCTGCTGCGGCTCCTGCTTCAGCAGGCCTGTGTCCTCATCCATGCCCTCTGCTTCTGCAAGAGCATCCTCCTCTGCTGCTGCCAGCAAAGCGTCCACCCCGCTCTCGGGCACAGACTGGTGCAGGCCGCTGCTGCCACCGCTGCCCGTGCTGTCTGAGATGCGCCATGTGGAGGGCGGCTGCAGCAGGCGGGCGGCGCCAACTGTGGCTGGCTCTGGCGCGTTCAGGGCCACTGAGCGCGGCCGCTTGGCGGCGGGAGCTGCTGTTGATGCGCCTGCGGGAGTTGAAGGGAGAGCCAGGAGGCAGAGTTGATACAGAAGGGGCGCCGACAGAGCTGCCATGGCGAGGGGCGACAGCTGCCGTCCTTCACCGAAACGACTTGCCGTATAGACAACCACGCATCCAAGGCACACAGCCGCCTCGCTGGCCCAGCAACACCCACCAGGCTTGCCGCCGCCGGCCGCCGCCGCTGCTGCCGCGGCGGCCTGAGCTGCCAGCTCCCGGCCACGCCGCCGCCGCTCTGCATGCTTTGCCAGCTGCTTGCGGCAGGAGCGCATGCCTGGTGCAAAGGCATCCAGCGGATGGAAGCGGCCGCACTGCGGCACAGGATATTGGCGGCGGGAGGGCCAGGGGTGAGGCCTAGGCAGGCTGGCTGAGGCAGCGGTGCGCGGCACGCAGCACTAAGCACCGCCGCATTTGAGCGTAACGTCCGGCTGCAGCCGTAGGAAGAGCAAGGCAGGGCAGCGCACCTGTTGGCAGAACCGCTGCGGCTCGCCCTTCCATTCTACGCAGTCGCTCATCATGTGTTTCTCACATATGTGGTAGCGCTGCACAGGCAATGGGCAGAAGCAGCGTGGTCGGGCTGAAGGGAGAGTACGCGGGCTGGACGCGGACAGGCAGCATCTCTGCAAAGCGTGACAGCAGGCTACGAGTGCGCTTGCCAGGCCAGCAGGAGCGCGGCAGGCGCGCTGGGGCCCCTGCTGCGGCATGGACATGCGTGCTGCGGCCGCGGCAGTGACTGGCGTGAAGGGGCACACAACTGCCGCGCGGTCCCGACATGCATCGAGATTCAATGTGCGGGTACCGCAGCCCCAGGGGGCACACCTGGTGAAAGCTGCGCATGCCTTCCAGCGGAGTGCCGCAGACCTGTCCAGGCAGCGGCAGGGGTGAGGAGGCAGCTGTCAGGCGCAACAAATCGGCAGCCAGGGGGCAGCAATAGGCGCCCTGTACCGCCGTGGCATGGCAGCGAGCGGCGGCAGGCCTAACTGACTGGTTGGTGGAACGGCACAATGTGGGCAAGGCGGGTGCTGCAAAACCGCTCTGCCCCACCCAATGCCGTGGTTGTGCCCTCTGCGGCGCACCTGGCAGCCTTGGTGCAGCGCGGGCCGCCCTGGCTTGCGCTTGGGTGCCGAGCCGCCAGAAGACGTGCCTTGCGCCCGCGCTCCCGCCCTGGCGGCAGCTGCAGTGACAGCGCCGCCTGGTTTGTGCTCTGCAGCAGCAGCCTGCTCGACAGCATTTGGCGAGGCCGGTTGCTCGGTGGCCTCAGCGGGCTGCCCGCCGGCAGGCCTCGTCGCCTCGTCGCCCCTGCCGTCCACTGCGGCGGCTGCAGCCGCCTCCATCGCCTCCTACCAGCCCGCTGACCGCGTGAGCGGGCCTGGCGGGCGAGCGGGCCAATCCAGGGCGCTCCCACAAATAAAGCAGGGCCTCGGGCAGCTTGCAGGGCCTTTGGCCGTGAACACCTGATGTGGCGGAGCGTGTTGAGTCTGTTTTGGGAGCGGCAGGTCGCGCTGCAGGCCCTGAGCAGCGCCAGCAGCCCCGGTCTGGCCCGGACAGGACGCTGACTCACTCTTTATTTCACCGCAGGGCTGCAGGAAAATTCCCACTCTCAGCAGAGCACAGAAACAGTGCTGTCCACCCCTTCTCCCAGCCGCCAGGCCCGCCGGGTCACTGCTGGCCGCTCTCCGCTCTTGCCTCAAAGCAGTGCACTGATTCGCATTGCGGGCAGTGCATGCTTGATGGGCGCCTCGTTGGGCCTTGGCAGGGCCCACCAACCGAACGGCACCCTCGCCGCTGCCGCCGCCGCTCGCGGGTGTTAGGGGCCACCTGCAGGCAGCCTGGAGGCCATGCTTGGGTGCATGTCCCTCTGGCCCCTCTTGCACGCTCTGTGTGCCACTGGGGGATGGCGGGCCATCCTCTTCCGCCCGCTGCACTGCCACTGCAAGTCCAGCATCTGGAGTGCGCAAGCGCCGCCCATGGTGCACTTTTGCTTTGCACTTTGCTTCAGTGCGACTCCGGTACGCGGCGGCCAAACAACAATCTGCAGGTGGGAGCAGCCGTGGGCCACCCGGCAGGCAGCCTGTTCCGACAACCGGTGCGCAGGAGTGAGCCATCTCCCTGCCACGCCATATATAGCACAGCAGCTGTGCCAGTTGGGTGGCCGACGCACACTTCAGCCAACGTTACGGCCCTGTTGGCATCGGCGGCAACATTGATCGCCTTCCCCCCCTGCAGCGCTGCACCTGCATGCTGGTGAGGGGCCAGCCAGCTGGCATGCCTGATGCTGGGGGGTGATTGGCAAGCCAACACAGCTGGGCCAGAATGCCGCTGCCCGGCGCCGGCGTGGCCAATGAGCGCTCTGCCTGTGCCGGTGGGGCACCTTTGCAGGCGGGGCTGGGCAGCTACTGCTTGACTATTGGAGCGTGGGACGGAGACGGAGCTGGGTACATCATCACCAGCTCAAATCATGGCCTTCTTGCTGCCGACGAGCTTGCTTGGACGCCAAAGGCTGCCGCCGCCGCCCGCGCTGCGCTGCCGCGCCGCCGCCGCCCGCACCCATGCTGGGGTTCAAACTCGCCGGCTGTGGCGCCCCCGAGCGTTGCATTGCGATTGCACACCCATCCGCGCTAGTTCCAGCCCGCAGCAGCCAGAATGGGGAGCCTCTCGCGCTCTGAGAGCGGCACGCTCTCCGAGGACTACAGCCACTACTCGGGCTACAGCCATGGCTCCATTCCCTCCACCCTGGCTGACCTGCTGGAGCGGTTCACGGTGGAGGCGCAGCCCGACTGCACGCTCAAGCTGCGCAGCGCGTGCGTGTGGGGGGGCGCCGCTGGAATTGGGACCGCGGCAGGCTTGTGGGACGATCGCAGCACACCGATGGGGGCGCCTGCTGCTTGCCGCCGGCTGCCGCCGCCGCTGAGCCGCCGCCAACAACCCCAGCCGCGCTGCCTGTCGTGTCCTGCAGTGCGGGCCCGCTGGTGCTGGGTGCTGACCTCACACGTGTCATGGCCGCCAAGACCAACACCGCAGCGCTTGTGGTGAGCGCATTGCAGCCACTGCCACCGCTGCTGGCCAGACGCTCGCCTGGGCCTCTCGCCTAGCCCAGTGCACCCTGGAAAGAAGCTGCTACCTTATCTGCAACGCCCACAGATCAAGCCGTCGTCTGGCGAGGCGGCGTGGTGGCGCCGGCTGCGCATCGACAACAGCGGCACGCTGACGCTGCGCTCTCGCAAGCTCTCCTGGTGGCTGTTCACTTTGGACGTCACCGGCCATGCCAACCCCTTCTCCAAATCCTTCGACCTTTCGTACCGGTGAGCATCGCAGCACAGCAAGGGCATAACCACAGCATGGCATAGCATGGACTGCATGGGAGGGGATGGACCCAGGGACGGAGCTGCAAGTCGCCGCATTTGCCGCTGGGTGGCCAATGCCTGCAGCTGTGCCTGCTATTGCAGGCCAGTGCCCAAGCTTTCATGCCGCTGCCGCCCTCACAGTCCTGCTCTCCCGTCCATTTTGTCTGCAGGGTGGCAACCAAGTGGGATGTGACCAAGGGAGAGTACCGAAATAAGAAGCGGCTGCAGGTGCGCTTTTGCAGTTTCCCAGGCCTGGTTCGAGATTCCCCAGCCAAAGAAGGGTGCGGCGGCAGCGCTTCTGCTGCTGCTGGGTGTCCGGTGCCACAGCTTGCCTTTCAGCGACTGACTGGCTGCACCGTGCGGACAAATAGGGTTAGCGGATGCCCGTGCTTAGCCTGCCAACTTTTGCTACCATCGTCTGTGCAGCTGAATGATGACATTGAGGCGCGAGCGCACTGGACAATCTCCTACTCGCTGCCCGCCATCGAGGGGTGCGCTGTGCTGTGCTGCGCTGTGCAGTGCTGTGGTGCCTGCCATGCTGCGCTGTGCTGTGCTGCGCTGTGCAGTGCTGTGGTGCCTGCCATGCTGCGCCTGCTGTGCTGCATCGGCGAGGGCAGCGTGTGCATGAAACCTGTGTGTGCTCACAGCCAGGCCGGGAGGTGCTTGCTGCTTGCCACTGCATGTTTATCAGCAGGTGTTGGTGCCCGGCAGCGCTCTGCCACCGCAACCCTTCACACCTGCCCACTGTTGCCAACCTCCATTTGTCTCTGCCTGCCCTCTCTCCCTGGCAGGTCCATGGGCACAGCTGCGCGGCACATCAATCGGGAGATGCATGCAGATGTGGGCTATGCTCACCTGGACATTCCCCGGCTGGAGCTTGTGGTGTGGCCCCGCGGCAAGCCCTCAGTTGCAGCAGCTGAAAGCGCCAGCAACGGCAGCAGCGGCGGCAGCAGTGGAGCAGTGGAGGGTGCGGCCAGCACTGGCGGGGAGGTAACGCCAGGTGGTGCAGCAGCGTCTGGCGGCAGCGGGCAGGCGGCTGGTAGTGGAGGCTCGTCGAGCAGCGCTGCTAGCATCAGCGGGGCAGCAGCAGCAGATGAGCACCTGCCAGAATATTTGAGGGGCGAAGCGAGCGGCGGCACCGCAGTGGCGAGCCGTGGCAGCAGCGGCGGCGGCCGTGGCCGCCGCAAGGCCGCCGTGCAGCAGCTCAACTCCCATGTGGCAAGCCTGTCGGGTCGGTGGTGGAAAACATTTGGCAGCAGCAGCGGCGGCGGCGGCAGCAGCAGGGACTGAGCACTTCCCACCTGTCCATGCACCTGCATTGAAAGCATCAGTTGGTGAGAGTTGAGAGCCGTGCGTGCATCTCTGTAAAGCCCGCTTGCCTGTACTCAGTTTATTCCTCCTTCTTTCTCTCTGTCCGATTCGCGTACTGCCTTTCCTACCCCTGTTGTAAGTGGACTCATTGCCTGCTGCTGCAAAGTCAGCTGTCACAGAGGGTTGCAACGAAATGAAGAGGATGCCAGGATGAATGAAATCGGAGAAGCACGGGAGCATGCCATACAAGCCGCAGGGAATCAGGTGTCATACCCATCCACGCCCCAAAAATCGTCCTCCGGCACTTCGCGGATCTCTAGCCGCTCGTAGCCTGGCGGGATGCCTGCTATGCACGCCCGCGCCACGCTGTTGCTGCCGCTGCTGGCGCCGGCGCTATACTTCCACACCTCCACCTGTGGGTGGGGAGGGGGCATGGCACAGGGGCTGGCACCGGCATGTGCAGGCGGCAGCAGCAGCTGGTTGCGATGCACTTGCAGGCCACCAACCAATGCTGCAGCACGTCGCGGTGCGGTGCAACAGCGCAGCAACACTGCATGCTGTCCAGCCCACCCTCTGCTGCGGCCGGCCAGTGCAGGTGCGTGCTCACCTCGCACACGCCGCAGGCGCCCTGGCTGCAGCCCAGCGTAATGTCCACCCCTGCATCCTTGGCCACCTGTAAGATGGATTGAACCGGGCATGCAAGTCGGTAAGAGTCAGCAAAGGCAGGGTGGCAGCGGCAGGCACACGGGAGGGCACCGGCGCCCAGCTGCCAGTTGCACGCTGCTCAATCACCACAAGCGGCTGCAGCAAGCACATCGGCAGCAACTCGCACCTCCCAGATGTTCTGCCCCGGCTGCGCATCAACCGTCACTTCGCTGCCGCCAATGGAAAAGGTGACGGGAACGGCTGCCTTTTGCGCCGCCGCCGCCGCCGCCGCTGGCGGCGTCGCTGCTAGCCGCTGCGCCGCACGCCGCTGCTGGGCTGCTGCTGTTTGTTGCCGCAGTGGCCTTCCTACTGTTGGTGCAGCTGCCGCTGGGAGCCGCTGTGCGAGGCTGCAGGCCATTGCAGGTGGAGAGGAGGGGCCGGGCTGGGTTGCTGGGCTGGTGCAAAATGCCAATTGACACTACGGAAAGAATAAATGGTCTTGCGGAGCAGAAGGGCGGCCTGAGAGCGAGGCAGGCCCAAAAAGAAAGTCGGCGCATGGCCCAGGCGCTCCATCGCGCTTGTTGCGCCCTCGGCCGCTGCATCGGTGTCTTGCACATTGCGGTCCAGCGATCAGAGAGCCTTGTTTGCCTCAAGGCCGCCCGAGCGTGCAGGAAGTGCGCGTTCGAGCGCTTGGCGCGCCTTTGGGGGCCCAGAACGCTAGCAGGTGCGTGTGCCAGCCCATCGGACACCCCTACAAGCGCCAAGACGCCTCGGGGAGGCCCCTGGAGTTGCGGGGCGTCGCACACAACTCGATCACGTCCTGCAGCACACTGCCCCGCGCTCCTCGGCCCTGCCACAGGTCATCGGCCCCGCAGCCATGCCGGCCCGCTCCCGCTCGCCGTCGTCGAGCTCCACGAGCCGCTCCAGCGGCTCCAGCTCCTCCAGCGGCGGCTCCAGCTCGTCCAGCGGCAACAGCAGCAGCAGCCGGTCCAGCGGCTCCACCTCCAGCCGCTCGCGCTCCCCGCCGCGCGGCCGCCGCCGCTCGCCCGAGCGCCGCCGCTCCGATGGCGACAAGCCGGCGGCCATGGACACAGACGAGTGCGGCAAGGCGGCGGCGGCACCCGCAGCTGCTGCGCCAGCCAGCGACAGCAAGGCGGCGGCAGAGGGCGGGCCCACGCGGCTGCACGTGGGCCACCTCACGCGCAACGTGACGGAAGCGCACGTGCGCGAAATTTTCGGCACGTTTGGCAAGCTGCGGTCGGTGGAGCTGGCGATTGACAAGGTGGTCAACCTGCCCAGGTGCGAATGTGGGGGCACAATTTTGCAGTCGGGTGTGCAGGCGTGGGCCTGGTGGTGTAGCGCCTTCGGGCTTGTCGGAACAGCTTCCATGTGAGCGCAGCAGTGCGGTCAGCTGGGCACTTTTGCCTGGGCAGTTTTGGAGTGCTTCTTTTAAGCGCTGCGCTGCGGGCACGGGACGGCTGGCACACCTGTGGAGCTGGCGGATGCAGCAGTGTAGTCACTACTGCCAAACAGTTGCGCCCTGCCGCCGCGGCAGGAATGCCACGCCTCCCTGCCGACCCTTGCTGCTCCCCACCACCTCCCTCCCTGCCACCCAGGGGCTTTGCATATGTGGAGTTTGAGACGCGGGCGGCTGCAGACAAGGCTAGGGACCACATGGACGGCGGCCAGGTGGACGGCAGCACAGTCACCGTCCAGTTTGTGCTGCAGCCCAAGCGGCGGGAGCCGAGCCCGGCGCCGCGCGGCCGCGACGACCGCGGGCGCTCTCCGCCCCGCCGCGCGCCGTCGCCACGCCGCGGCCCCTCCCCCCGCCGCCGCTCGCCGCTGCCGCCGCGCCGCAGGTGCGGGAGTGAGGGCCGTTTGGTCAGGATGGGGGTGGGGTTCGGAGGTGGCAAGGGCTGTGATGATATGAGCGTCAGCCAACCTGACAGGCTGACCAGCTGCGGACAAGACAAGGCATGCTTGTGCTAGTTGGCGCCTTTGTAAAAGCTGAGGGCAGCTTGCGCTGAGCCACAGCTTGCGTCCTGTATTTTGCCCTGCCTCCGCAGGTCTCCGTCGCCGCGGCGCCGCAGCCCCTACCGCCGCTCCCCGCCCCGCGGCGGCCCGCTGCGCCGCAGGTGCGACTGGGGCCTGGGGGATCGGAGGCGCTGCGTTCCCCGGTCGGGTGCTGAGTCCATGACTGCGCCACCGATTGCAGCCAGCGCTTGCCAGATGCTGAGAGGACCTCGTCCTTTCAAAGCCGGCTGTGCTGTGCTCTGTCCAAACGCATGGCAACTGCTCATCACTGGCCTCTGTCTTCCGCAGGTCGCCGTCACCTCGCCGCCGTTCCCCGCCCCGCCGCCGCTCGCCACCGCGCCGCAGGTGTGCATGGCTTCAATTCATCGCCTCGTTGGGCTGTGGCAGCCCCTTTTTGTTGTGGCAGGCTCTGGGTACCCACCAGCTGCCAGGCAGTGCACAGCATTGTGGAGCCGTGCTGTGACGGTTGCCGTGCCCAGCCTAGCTAGCTGCAATGTGCAACCTTGCTCCAGCTGGCGTGCCAACACACCTGTCTCCTGCCCCCCTGCCTCCCTGCCGCAGCCCGCCCCGCCGCCGCTCGCCATCGCCGGTGCGGCGCCGCGGCCGCTCGCCATCCCCCGTGCGCCGCCGCGGGCGCAGCAGCAGCAGCGACAGCAGCAGCCGCAGCCGCAGCAGGGGGCGCAGCAGCAGCAGGAGCTACAGCTCTTCGAGCCGCTCCCGCAGCCGCGGCAGGCGGTGAGGCTGATCAGGCGCTGCCCCTGACTGCTGCGGCGGGCAGGCGGTGAGGCGGCACAAACGCCAGGCCTAATTGGGTGCCACTGTTGAAGCTGTTGTTTGGGTGCCCCGCCACTATGGCGGGCACGCGAGGCCGTTCCTGCCAGTAACCGCAGCAGGCGCTGGATGGCAGTTTGGGCTGCCCGGCACTGCTGCCAAGCTACCAACACATGCCCCAAGTGTCTGCATTTGAGTTGTCGCCTGCCTCGCTGCTGCCTGCAGGCGCACTTTGCTTGCTCTCTAGTTGCACATCTCCCACCACCCTCTGACTGCCACCCTGATGACCTTTCACACTGCAAGTGTGTAACCCACGTGCACTGGGGTTCAGATGCTGCGGGATGTCACATGGCAAGCAAAAGGGGGAGCATGGTGGAAAGTGGGTGGACCCAAACAATCCAAGGTATGTACATGCACTGTGGCAATAGCTGAGCGGTCGAGCATCAACAGGTGCAAGGGCAGTGGGTTGGTCATGGGCAATATTTGGTCATGCACGCATGCCATGCGGCAGCACGCTCGCTGCGCAGCAGCGCTGGCAGGCACAGGGCGGGCACGGCTCAATAGCCCGCTCTTGCCTTGCCAAGCAGCTGCGCTTCCCGCTGGCACGCAATGACACGCAATTGGGTGCTGCTTCACTTCATCTGCGCCTCCCATTGGGTGTCGCTTGCAGCAGCGTGTGGCCGCTTGCGGCTCACTGCTCCCCCTCCTCCGCAACGCCCTCGGCCTCCCCCTCGGCTTCTCCCTCCCCTCCCGCCGCCGCCTTGGCGAAATCGCGCAGCGTGTTGTTGACCAGCATGTTGATCTGGTGGGCCCACTTGTCGGCTGCGTCAGGGGCATGCAAGGCGGCAGGGCGAGCTGAGATAGGAGGGAAAGCAGTGCAAAGATGGTTCACAAGCCTACTGCTTGACACCGCACATAGCGTTTCATGCACTGCTCCAAGCTGCGCGTGCCTCATCGTTCAGCACCCCCGCCTTCTCCTCATTCTTCACCTTGTAGGGGCACTAAGTCCCAGCACAGTCTGCACAACACAATCACAGCCTTCTGCTAGCCTCACCGTTCAGCACGCCCGCCTTCTCTTCGTTCTTCAGCTTGTAGAGGCGCTGGCGCAGCGCCGTCATCTCCCGGCTCAGCTCCGTGCACACTGCAGTGAAGAAGGATAGAACCAAGTGCACTTTAATGCCACGAACGCTGAGAATGAAGGGAGTACGGCGGCGCAGCGCTGTCATCTCGCGGCTCAGCTCCGTGCACACTGCGCGAAGAAATGGCAGTGACGAGGAGCGTTTGGAGTGCCACGAAAGCTGGGGGCAGTAGCTGTCATCTCGCGGCTCAGCTGCGAGTACACAGTTGGTGACGCGGGGGCATGGGTTGCTGCCGGGTGCTGCAGGTTGGTGCAGCCAGCAGGGCCCCCAACTTGCACAGGCTGTGCACTCTGATCATTGCATAATCAGGCCGGCATCCGCCGAAGAATGCGGCTTGCAAGCTGCTGAAATCGGTCAAGCCACTCACCCTTTGGGTTGTCGCGCACGTGCTGCTCTGCCGCCCGCACCTGCACAGGGCAGGGCAGCGCCTCAGCCATGCAGCACGCGCTGTTGGTAATGCATCTGTGGACCACCAGCAGTGCAACCCTGTTTGTGGGCCACGCCATTCCTGCTGCATGCCACTGCCTGGCGTAGAGGAGCAGGCAGCTGCTGCTGCATGGGAGCTATCAAGTGCTCAAACCGGGCAATATGGTCCCTGCCCTGTGAACCAGGCACCCCACCTGAGTGAGCAGGTCGGCCACCTTCTCCTGATCAGCGTGGTGGCCGTGCGTCTCCAGGTACGCCTGCGGGGCGAGCCCAGGAGGGATGGAGAGGGTGTTTGGCAGGCATCCGACCTCGATGTCGGGTGTGCTGCAACTGTCGCACTGGCCCTGCATCGTGGCTAGTGTAAGCAAGGCAGGCCTCACCTCCAGCCCCTCCCGGATGCCCTTCATCGTGGCGCGCCAACCATTGTGCTATCGCGATTGCCAGGCAGCCCCAAAGAACAACCTCCCCTTATCACCTCCAGCCCCTCGCGGATGCCCTTCATTGTGGCGCGCTTGCGGTAGGGCCACACCTTCATGCCCAGGCGCGGCAGCACCTGCAGGGTTACGGATGGGCTTGCGATGGGGTGGGATGGGGTAGCCTGGAGTGGTCCATTGTGTTGATAACTGAACCATTGCCTTGCACGGACGATGCAGCTGCCGCTGCGGCTGAGCATTTGGACATTCGGCAGCCAAATACTGACCAGACCCGATCGACCGACCCTCACCAGCTTCTTCAGCACGGTGGCCGATCCAAAGCCCAGGTGGCGCGTCGCGTCCCACTCAGTCATGTCGAAGCAGCCCTGTAGATGGAGGGTAGGAAGCAAAAGTGCACGTTGCTTCTGGAAGATAGCCTGTTGCTGGTTGAAACACAGCATTTGCCGCTCCCGGGGAACTGCAACAGTTGCCAGAACCCCAAAAGACACAAAACAAATCCGCCCACCTCGCGCTCCATCGTGATGTCGGAGCACCCATCTTCAAATCAGTCACTGGTAAAACGTGCAACCGCAGAATAAATGCACACCTCCCGCTCCAGGATCTCCATGGTGATGTCGGAGCACACGTAGCGGCGCGGCCCCAGCGGCGCCAGCGGCTTCTTCGCCTTCTTGGCCCGCGGCTTCTTCTCAGCAGGCGCCTCCGCCTCCGCCTCCGCCTGCCCTCCCACCGCCGCTGCTGCTGCCGCGGCGGCATCAGCTGCGCCTGCGCCTGCCCCGGCCGCTGCCGCCGCCGCCGCGGTCGGCTCCTCCTCCTCTTCCTCTCCTGCTGCCTCCGGTTCTGACAGGGTGACGTTGCTCAGGCGCTGCCGCTTCTCGCCGCGTTTCTCGGCGCGCTGCGCCGCCGCAGCACGCAGCGCCGCCTTGGTGCGCGGCGGCGCCTTCTTGGCCGCTGGGGCAGGCGCAGCGGCCGCCTCGGGCTTGCCATCCCCCGCGCCGGCAGCAGCAGCGGCAGCGGCGCCGCCCTCGCCGCCTTGGCCGCCTTCGGAGCCACCAGCCAGCATGAGAGCAAGTGCCAGGTGTGGGCTGGCCGTCAGCAGGCACTCGATCGCCGCCAGGTGTGCACCGCCCTCACCGCTGCCCGGTGTGGCGGAGGGTGCTGCCAGCGGCGGCGCAGCTGACGGAGGGGTGGCTGCTGCGAGCGGGGAGGCTGCTGGGCCAGCGGGCGAAGCCACTGGGGAGGCTGCACCGGCCTCTGCCCTCAGCTTGCTCGCACCACCTGCACCCTGCTTGGCGGCGCCTGACGCTGCGTCCATACGCTAGACTGTGAAGGACCTGTGCGGGAGTTGGAGAGGTGGTGGGTCAGCTGAAAGATGAGGAAGCAGAGGGTGCCAGGGTCAGGAGAGCAGGGCGCACAGGGGAGGGAAGGGGGCCGCCGGCAGCGGCCGTGGCGGCGGCGGCACCTGGCGGCGGGCGACTGGCAGCGCATGCAAATTGCGTTGTTCACGCCCTCGTGGTCAGCAGGGGCGCACCTGAGGCCGCGTTGCGCGAGTGGCGGCGCGGGTGGGGCTGCCCCGCTTGCTGACTGCGGGCCAGGCGACCAGTGCACCGGATCGATTAGAAGTGCTCGCACTGCCGATGCACAGGCAGCGGGCTCCTGGCTCCGAGGTCGCTGCGGGCGATGGCGCCGAGACTGCGGGGGAAGCAAGCTGCAAGGCGCACAAGATGCCCAAATCGCTGTCGAGAACAGCCGCAGGCTTGAGCGGCGGCGCTTCTGCAGGTGCTGGCTGAGGTCGGGCTTCTGGCCCCCGCCGCCCCCACCGCCACTTGTGCACGCCCGCATGCGGCCTCGTGGTGCCCAACAACTGATGAGCCGACACCCCAACCTCCCTTGCAACATTGTGTACGTGTCTGAATGCACTGACATGCAGCGCCATAGGCGCAGCTGGGTTTGCGGCTGTGCCGCCAGACCCCTCGTCTCCTACCCCGGGCGGCCAGAGTTCTCCCGACCAGCTGGATAACAGGGGACACGTGCGGCGTTGTGCAGTGCCGCCAGCTTGCAAACGGACCAGTCAAACTCTTACGCAGCTCGTAAGGGGGAGTGCAAATGCTAAATTAAGAGGCAGGGCGAGTTGCTGCCGCCATTCCGCCAAGCTGAGCAAGGGCCGGGCCTCAACAACGGCTCCCATTGTGCTGCACCCGCCGGTTGGGCGCGTGCCGAGCCAAGCTGGGCACCGCCGATCTGAACCTAGCAGGGCTGCATGGCTTATGCCGGCAGCTTCTTGCGAACCAGGCCCTTGAAGAAATCCAGGCTGTTGCCGTCGGGGTGCAGCTCGTACCGCTCTCCTGCCTCATCCGCTGCCTGCACTCAACGAGCATGGTGGGGCAAGGGGGGAACCATGCCGCCGTTTAAGCAACCCGAAATGCAGAATGGCGTGGCATGCCATGTGCACAGCATGCCGTGGCATGGCGGTGACATGCTAAGCCCGAACCAATGCACCAGGAGGTAGCTGTTGAGGCTGACGAGCACGGATGGCTCAGCACGCCAGCATGGCATGGCATGGCATGGCTTGCCTCAACAAACGGGCAGTCAACAACAAACGCCTCACCAGGAGGTAGCCGTTGGGGCTGACAAGCAAGGAGGGCTCAGCACATCAGCATTCAAAAAGCAAATGGTCAACAACAATCGCCTCACCAGGAGGTAGCCGTTGGGGCTGACAAGCAAGGAGGGCTCAGCACATCAGCATTCAAAAAGCAAATGGTCAACAACAATCGCCTCACCAGGAGGTAGCCGTTGGGGCTGAGGCCGCGGATGGTCACGGGGATGTGCCGCCCGCCCTCCTCCAGTAGCACCTGCCCGGGTGCAGCCACAGGCAGATTATGCGAACAGCTCGTGATGTTGCAATGACCAGCCGCCGGCTGCAGCTTACTCAGGCTATGCACATGTGCCGAATGGGCATGGGCATGGCTGGCATGGCTTGCGCATGAAGATGGCTGGCATGGCTTGGGCCGCACATTCACCCCGTCCCCACCATGTACCAGCCCGCCGCCCAAACCCAAAATTGAACGACCAGGCCCTCACCTGCTGGTCCGAGTGCAGCCAGTGGCGGCAGTACTCTGCTTCAAAGGGCCCAAAGCCCTCGGTCGCCAGCCGCTCTAGCATCGGCTCCAGCCGGCTCAAAATGCCGGCCAGCAGCTGCTCCCTCCGAACAGGCTCAAGCTGCTGCCGGCGGGTCTGCTGCTGTTGCTGCTGTGTGCCATCTGCCTCCTGCTGCTGCTGCTGCTGCTGCTGCGCGTCGGCGGCGGCGCCTGCACTGCCGCTTGCTGCATCTCCTGCTGCTGCGGCGGCGGCTTCAATGAGGGCATCCACGCATGTGGTGGGCTGGCAGTTGGACAGGTTGAGCCCCACCTGCAAAGCAGCGAGGGTTCGTGTCAGCGCACTTAACTTGCATGGCATGACAGGCTAGTGTGGCAGATACCGGGTGGCGGTTGGCTGGATTTAAAGCGAGCTCATGAGCCCACGCGCATGCGACCACCCACCAAACGCAAATGTTTCCCATGTTCTAAACCACAAAGGCATGCATCACAGGCTCACCCCAATCACGATGTGGAACAGCTGGTCGCGGTAGGAGGAGTGGCACAGGATGCCGCCCAGCTTGAGGGGGCCGGCGTACAGGTCGTTGGGCCACTTGACGCGCACATCGATCGACTTGCCCTGGCAGGATGGCGGCATGAGGCATCAATCAGCACATGGCTGCAGGGGCGGCATGCCATGTCGTGCCATGAATTGCATCCATGCGGAGCATGTTTGCCATGGCATGCCCAGCCCATGCCATGCCAATATGCCATATCCATGAAGAGTGCAACCAGCCAATGCCATGCCATGCCATGCCATGCCCACTGTCCAGCCCATCGCCACATGCCCATGTCGCACCCATGTCCGCCTCACCTGCAGCCGTGCGGCCGCCTCAGCCTGCACCGCCTGTGCAACCGCCAGCGACACAATGTACTGCACAAACGGCAGGCGTTGCCCGGGGATGGCCAGCCGCTTGACGGCGGTGAACATGAGGCAGCCGCCCGGAGACTCCCAGCGGTTGCCGCCCCGGCCTGCAAGGCAGGGGCCATGAAACATCGCATCGCAAAATGCCGTGCGCCAAATGTATCATGCCATGCGCCCGGCATGGCAACCATGTGCACATGGAGGGATGCTCATGCCATGCCATGCCATACCATGCCATGCCCACAACCAGCGCAACTTGCTCCTTTGGCCGGCAAGCACAGGACAGCTGCTGCCAGTGCCCACCTTTGCCGCCCAGCTGGCGATCCGCCACAAACACCAGCCCATCCGGCAGGCGAGCCACATTCTCCTGCAGCCAGCAGCACGCGGCAGCAGGAGAACTCATGTGAACAAAGCTGCGCGTCCACACGTGCTGCGTCTGGCGCCTGGCTAGCGGCATAGGGGCGTCCGAAACCCAAACCATTCACGGATTTGACGAACCGCTCTGCATGCCCTGCCCACTTGCCTGGACCAGCACTTGAGTGGAGGGCGTGGTGTCAGCTGTGAGCAGCACACGCCCCAGCACCCGCGTCTGGAGCGCGCTCAGAAACTCGTCTGGCCGGAACGTGCCGCAGGTAGTAGCTCCAGTGCCGGCTGTCCCATGCTGTGGGCTTGAGGCAGCATCGGCGCCCGGGAAGAGGAGCGTGCAGTGGAGGTCCGGCTGGCCGGCCGTGCCGCGCTGAGCAACCAGCGGCTCGCCCTGCACACAGTAGGGGATGAGAGCGGGGGTTGGACACGCAGCAGCAGGCGTAGTGTACCCTTGAGCTTCTGTGGTTTCATTAACAGCACACCTGCTGTAGCTGCTGCTGGGCTGCTGCAAGCTCCGCAGGCGAGGCGGCGTGCACGCAGGCCGCTGGCGCCGGCGGTGTGTGCTGCGCGGCCTCAGGGCCAGCTGCCGATGCCATGCAGACGCGGTGGTGCCTTTGGTGGTGGATGATCAGTGCACGGCCGCCCCTGGTCAGCGAAGGGGCCAAGCGCATCCGGGCGCGCTCGCTGAGGGCTTGTGGGCCGCCGATCAATGCACAGACAGATAGAAAATGCCGGCAGACTAATGCAGATCGCCGCGATGAGAGCATGGACGCAGGGACGCGAAAGAAACAAGGGGCGCGGCCCATGCAGGCACTGTGCCAGCCTGCGCATCCTCTCGCCGCTGCAGTGTGCGCATGTACTGCTGCAAAACCCGTCGACACGCCGCTGCATGTCTGGGAGCCCGCACAGCGCGCCCTTCGTTGCGGTGAGCCGCGTGGCTTTGCCGGGCTGCTGCGGCTGCTGCAGCAGCTGTTCTGAGCGAGGTATAGTCGTGGGACCCGGACCCGGCTGCAAGGAGTCCACCAGAAGCAGCAGCGCCGCCGCCGCCGCTCCTCTCCGCCTGCCGCCGCTCTCCGGTCGCCAACTCCCCCTCCAATTCACCTCACTCCCACCGATCCCACCTGCAGCTCGACTTGAAGAAGCTCCTTCCCCGCAAGAAGGCCAGCGGCAGCGGCAGCGGCGGCGGCGGCAAGATGAGTGAGCTGCCGTTTACGGAGCGGGAGCTCATTCAGCAGTGCCAGCGGGAATATGAGACTGCAGCGGCGCACGGAGGGCAGGAGGCGCTTGATGCATGCTTCAGGTGCGGATGGCAGTGTGAAATTCAACGGGACAGCAGTAGCCTCCTCGCCGGCATGGTCGATCCAATTGCAGCGGTGTGGGGTGGCGTCCCCTGGCCTGCCATTCGCAGCTGCCGGCCTGGCCCTGGCCCTGCTGCAAGGATTGCCACACTATCAGGGCTGCCGGCCAGTCTTACTCTTTGATCACAGTGCCTTTGTCGCTCATGTGCTGCAGGCTGTCCTGGGCGCTGGTGCACTCCCGGGAGCCTGCGGATGTGCAGCGCGGCATCGAGCTTGCTGAAGCCCTCACCGATTCAGGCGGCCTCGAGCAGCGTGACCTGCTGTACCTTGTTGCAGTGAGTGGGAGGTGCTGTGGGTTCTTTCTTAGCTTGGCGCCAGTTGTCTAGGCGTTCTGATTGATGAGTTTTGCAGAAGCGCTCACTGATTCGGGCGGCCTCGAGCAGCGTGACCTGCTGTACCTTGTTGCAGTGAGTGGGAGGTGCTGTGGGTTCTTTCTTAGCTTGGCGTCCGTTGTCTAGGCGTTCTGATTGATGAGTTTTGCAGAAGCACTCACTGACTCGGGCGGCGTCGAGCAGCGTGACCTGCTGTACCTTGTTGCAGTGAGTGGGAGGTGCTGTGGGTTCTTTCTTAGCTTGGCGTCCGTTGTCTAGGCGTTCTGATTGATGAGTTTTGCAGAAGCACTCACTGACTCGGGCGGCCTCGAGCAGCGTGACCTGCTGTACCTTGTGGCGGTGAGTGGGAATGGTGGTGTTTGCCTCCCTTCTGCTGTTTGTTGATGGCAGAGGAGCTGGCTGGGCTGCTAAATCATGCCCATGCTTGAACCATGTTCACCTTCACGCTTTCGCTCATTTCGCCTGCAGGTGGGCAAGTTCCGGCAGCGCAAGTACATCGGGGCACACATCAATTGTTTGAGTGTGCCTAACATCCAATGATACTACCTTTTCATGTCCGCTTTTGTCTGCAGGTGGGCAAGTTCCAACAGCGCAAGTACATCAAGGCGCCCACTTCTTGGAAACAGGCATACTTCAAAGCAGCCAGCATGACTGTTTTAATATAATTTGCGCTGCAGGTGGGCAAGTTCCGGCAGCGCAAGTACATCGAGGCGCGCAAGACGCTGAAGGGGCTCATGCAGGTGCGCGGCATGCACGCTGTGGTCGCTGCTGGCGCCTGCGCTGCGGGCAGCAGCACTGCCGCAGGCACGTTGCACGTTGCGCCCTTGTGCCCGCTGCTGTGCCCACTGCCACATGGACTTTCATCATTGTTCATTCCCAGTGCCCCAGTGCTGCAACCTGCTACTTGCTTGCAGGTGCACCCCGAGTTTCGGCAGGCAGAGACGCTACTGGAAGCCTGCGAGCACGAAATTGTAAAGGATGGGTTAGTGGGCGTGGGCGCAGGCGCAGCCATTGCTGCCGTGGCGGCCATCGCGATTGCGGCGCTCAGCCGGCGGTAGTTGAGCACGCTGCCGCTGCAGCAGCGTGCAGCTGTGTCTCGTCCTGCTGGAGCTTGTACTTTTGTACTATATTCCTTTGTGTTCCTGTGTGCCCTTTTCTGCCTGTTTTCCAGAGGGTTTTATCTGCTGGCTTTGGCTGCTGGGGTTTCCCGGAGTGCGTCCCGACAGGCGGCCGCTGCTGTTCCTGCTACTGCTGTGCTATGGACAGACACAATGTCAAGCCCCTTGCATTGTAAAGAGACATGATCGCACGTCGAGGTTCGCCAGTATGGGCCAGCAATAGGGATGCTCGGCTGGATCTTGGTGATGCTGTGCAGAGGCAGCGCTACGCAGCCTGCTTTGCACTGTGCCTGCCCATGTGGTTGCCGGTTACAAATAGGTGGGGTGAGTCAAACCTAAATACTGCAGTCCTGCATTCCATTCAATGACAGCATGGTTGGGGCTGAGGCACAACAATGGGCTGCTGCAAGCTGCCTGCTGCAAGTATCTGTTGCGTGCTGAATACCTCTAGGTCTGCATGCTGATGAACTCAAGTTTCGGAGCTGAGGCGGGTCGTCAAGAATTCACGAATGTCATCTAGCAGGTCATCTCGCACAGCGTGGGCTGCAGCAGGCACAGCGCACACAGCGGGGGCGGCAGCCAAGTCAGCAGGAGTGGAAGTGGCGGAAGGGGCGCTGGGCAGCACGAGCAAGCTGTGCACGCCACCAAGGAGCACCTCTTCATGCTGCCCACCCAAATGCAACCTGGCTGCTGTGGAGGCCCAGGTTTTGATGGCGAGCTGGACTGCTATGCGTTCCGGCGCTCACCTAGGCCGGGGTACACTCTGAACTCAAAGTTGGGCTTGGTGAGCCCCGCCACGCTGCGCTGCGCACGCTCCAGCGTGATGACCTGGTCGGCGTCGCCGTGAGTCATCAGTGTGGGTGTCTGCACGTTTGCGTCTGCATGGCAAAAGGGGTACCGGAGAAAGGGTGCGAACAAGGCGCCGTTGAAAGATGCTGACTTGGTCGGCGTCGTAGTGAGTCAGCAGGGTGGGTGTCTAGTCATTGGCGTCTGGTCACAGGAAGGCAAGGGTGCTGAGGCTGGGTGGTATTCTTGGCGTTAAATGCACACTGCTTTGCATGGGGTTGCTCACAGCCCACGCCAGCCGTCCAGCAGAGCAGGCCACCCACCCAGCCAGTCCGCAGGGCAGGTGATGCACCCCTGCTGCTGGCCCTTACCCAGCCACCAGTGCCTTTACACACCAGTGCCATGGCGCCAGCCCACCCACCTGCAAATAGCGGCTGCTCTGCGGTCAGCGGCATGAAGGCGGAGAGCGCCAGCACGCCTGCCAGGCTGTGCTGCGACCGCAGCGCCAGCAGTGCCATGGCTCCGCCCTGGCTGAAGCCGCCTATGATGACCTGGGATGGCGGCACGCCGGCCGCAGCCTGCTGCTCTAAGAGGTGCTCCACATAGCTGCAGGGGAAGGTCGCGTGGGGTGGGGTGAGTTTGGTGTTGTGGGGGGTGGGGGAGGCGGAGGGTTTTGGGAAGCGCAAGATGGCAGAGCAGCCAAGCAAGCACCATATCGCCCGAGCATGCAGGCTGAACCGGGCCTTGCGCCAACCCAGTAAGCACCCGAGCGTGTCCTTCATGCCTGCCGCATCCTGCTGCGTGTCTGCCCCGGCGGCCGGCATGATGTCAAACCAGGCGGTGGAGGCCTGGCCGCCGAAGCGAGAGATGCGCCGCTGCATAATGGTAAGGACGGTATAACTTTGTATGTTATTGCATTAAAGGCCAGGCCGTCGAAGCGAGAGATGCGGCGCTGCAGGGCAGAAAGCACGGTATAACTTCAACTATCATTGTGTGGCGATGGCAGTATGCGGGGTTCTGGCAAGTTTTCAAAGCGAGAGATGCCGGCGCTGCAGGGGTTGGAAGGAGGGCAGCGGCTGGTTGAGGGGTGGTGGGATGGCAGAGTGTGAGGCGATGAGTGATGCCTGAAGGTGGCAGGCGGAACGCATGTGGGAGCCCCATGTGGGACACAGTGCAGTGCCATGGTGGGCGTTCGTTCAAAGGCAGGCACAGGACACTACCCACAGCGGCCTCACCACGGGGGCATTGGGGAGCACCCACTGCGTGTGTGGCAGATCTTCGGCCAGCAGCTTGGGTAGGAACGCCCAGCCAATGCCGCTGTCACCCTGCACAGTGTTGCGTCGAGCCAGGGAGGCAGAAGAATCAGGCAGGTGAGACCTGATGTGAGGAGGCAGCAATGGCAAAACAAGATAGAGTGCAGCGCGGGGTGCGCTGGCCTGATGAGTTGCATGCCTGCAGCAGCCACCCCTCATACGCTCACCAGACCGTGCAGCATGATCACTGTCGACTTGTGCTGGCCGCTGGGCGGCTGCACGACAAAGGGCGGCTTGGTCGGCCATGCCTTGCTGTCCGCCGCCGGCGCGGCTGCCGCCGCCATGGGCCGCTGCGCAGCCGCTGCCTGCGGTGCGTGACAACTTCCAGCTTTGGAGGAGGCTTCCTTGGCCCCAGCTGCTTCGCCGAAGATGCGCCTGAGCGGCGGGCAGCACCCCAACATGGGCGCCAAGGCCGCCAGGCACGCTGCAACCACTGCCAGGATAGCGAACAAAGCGACCGAGTGTCGCATGCGCGTCTTAACAAGCAACTGGCTCAGCTTGCGCGTTGGTAAGCTGCAGCGGCGAGCAGGCGCAGCAGGGCGCATGCATCTGCCGTTTACATTTGCTGTGTGATGATCTGTGCTTTGAAGATCGGTTGTCGGTGAGACTGTCTAGAAGGTTATTTATATGATACACGAATGAATGCCCTTGCGACGCAGTGCAAATCACGGGTTCACGTTTCGCACTTCCCAGCCGCCGCCGCTGCCGCTGCCGCCGCCGGGCTGCCGCACAAACGTGTGCCGCAGGAAGGTGGGGGCCAGCTGGATGTGGTCCACCTCCTCTACGTCCAGGCACAGCTGCGCCCAGTTTGGGGAGATGCGTGAATGGTTTGCAGGACCCACACCTGAGCTGGTGCCGGCATGCGCATGCTCACCCTGGAGCATGTGCAGGTTTCTCAACTGGGTGCAGGCATGTGCTGTCCGGGCAAGCCCAGGCATATAGGTGCTGATCAAAAACATCTCACAAAACCAAGGCCTCACCAGGCAGAAGGTGTCTAGCACCGGGTCACTCGCCGTGGGCGCAGCTGCACAGGAGATGTGGGCAGGCAGCCGGGTGGCCCGCAGGTGAGGGCGGATAAGACTGCCACATGGGTTGCAGCATTTCCACAATTTGCCAGCCAGCTGCATCACGCTGGCCCACACAGAGCGCAGTTCAAGCACTTTGAGATGACGGGAACTGCCTTCGCCTCCTGACACGCTGCGGCCCATTCCCGCCCACCTGGGCTAAACAAGCTGTCATCCCCCCGATCCTCCCCAGGCTGCGGCCACAGGAATTGCAGCCGCCCCGCGTCGCTCATAGCGCGCCACGCCGCTAGCCGCCCCTGTGCATTGGGCGGGGCGGGGTTGGGATACAAAGCGGAATGTACGGAAAAGGCAGTTGGGTGTCCTTCACAGAAACACGCTGCTCGCCCTGTTATGTCACACGCCAACTCCGCAACCCTGCTGAACAGCCCCTGCTGCACTTCAGATCAAGCGGCAACACACCAGCTGCAGCCGTTCATCGGCGGTAGCACTGTCTACAACAGTCAGCCAGCCCAGGGCCGCCTGCCCCGCTCGCCCTCCGCCTCCCACCTCCCACGTGCTGCCCGCACCTGCTGCAGCCGCTCGTCTGCGGTAGCGCTGTCAACAAGTGTCAGCCGGCCTAGCAGGCGGAACTGCTCACGTGTGTCTGGGAAGTACCAGGCCACCTGCCAAGGCACAGGGCAATGCAGCATTTCAGTGTTTCAGATAATCAAATTTGCATGTTCGCGCGTGTCAGGAAAGTAGCAGGCCACCTGAAGACAAGAAGGACAGGAAGACGTCTCTCAAAGCATGGGTTTGCCAGAAACTCGTTCGGTGAAGTACCAGGCAACCTGTTAAGAAGTGGGCGGCACAGTACCAATGATCAGTGCCAAATGTTTGTGCTTAACAGTCGTGCAGCTGCTCAAGTTTGGGCAACCACCTGCGGGAGCGCGCAATCAATTGCCAGCAGTCTGCTGACCACAGGCAGGTGGCTTTCCAACCTAGCACCACGCAATATGACAACAGACCGGAGGTTGCAGACCCGCCGCTGAGCACGCACACAGGGCTGCAGAAAGCGCTCACAACCGCCAGCAGGCAAACGCTGCCCAGCTTGTATTGCTTGCAGTGCAGCGCAACGCACCTCTCCCCATGGGCAGTGCGCAATTTCCTCAACCTTGCGGCTGCGGGCGTCCGTCACAAATGTGAGCGTATCGCTGTCGCCCTCCAGCTGGCCACGGTAGACAATGGTGCGGTTGGCGGGGCGGCCGTCGGGCCGAACCGTTGCTAGCTGCACGTAGCGGCTGTGCCGGCAGGCCTGGTTTGCCTGGAGCGCCCGCTGCAGCACCTCGCGCCAAGGTGCCGCCGGCGACCGCACCGCCGCCTGCATGCTGCTGCTGCTGCCGATCTTGAGAGAGGGTAAGCTGGTGTGCCGTGATTGAGGCTGCCTGCACAGGAAAGCTAGAGCAAGACGGGAGTGTCGGCCGTCGGCAGCACTAGGCGGCGGGCTGCTCTAGGCACCGTAGGCGCTCCCTGCAGCCGTCCCGCGATTACAAGACGCTGCAATTGGAGCAGAGAACATCCTGCGCGCTTGCCTGGCGGTTGGCAAGAGGCAGGGCGCCAAACGCAGGGCGAGCTCAGCCGGCAAGGCCGCTGCCGCTGTTGTGCGGGTCACAATTGGATCTACCTGAGGTCTGGTGCGCGATGACACAATGTCCAGCCTTGATGCGGCCACCCCACCCTGCCCTGCAGGTCGGCGAGCTGGCGGCGGCTCGCGCTGCCGCTCAGCACAGGAGATGCGTCATGGCTGCGCTCTGCGGCTCGCGCGCTATTCCTCTGCGCTTGCAAGCGTGCCACAACCCCTCTCCTGCGCCCGTGCCTGCAGCACGTGCCGCCGCCTGGGGCTCGCCAAACGCGGCCTGCCTTATGCGGCTCGCAGCCGCGGCGCTGGGGCCGGCCAGGCCCCAGGCAGCGTATGCACGGCCGATCTGCAGCGCCAGCAGCGCCGGCAAGCGCTTCCGCCGGCAAAAACATCGTGCCGTTGCGCCATCCAAGCGCAGCACGGCCCCGGACCCCCTGTATGACAGCGCGGCTGCCCTAGAGCGCCTCTACCTGTCGGCAGCAGCTGAGGTGGATGCCGCCGCGCCGCCGCTCGCGCCGGCGCCGGCGGCAGCGGCGGGAACCCAGCAGCGGCCGCAGGCGGATGCGCAGCAGCAGGCAGAGGCGCCCGGCAGCCCCAGCCACCACCGGCGCAAGCAGCTGGAGGTGTGCGGGCACAGCGGCGCGGGGCTGCACGTGTGCGTGGAGCACACAATCGACGAGGCGACCGGGGCGGAGATGCCGGCAGATCCTGCCGTGCCGCTGACCGGCCCAGCCGCCTGGCTGGCGCAGCTGATGGACAAAGTCCCCCTGTCCAAGCGTACCCGCGGCATCATCATGCTCAATCTGCTCGTCCTCCTTGTGGCCACCAATTGGGTGCGTACCGCTGGGTGCTGCCGGGGCGGGAGCTGGGTGCTGGACGGTCGGGTGGCAGCCCCCAGCGGCCGCTTTGCTCGTACGGCGCGCCGCCAGCTGTGCAGCAGCTGCGCGTTCAAACCCGCATGCCAGCGTGGCTCGGCAGTTGCGGTAGTAGGTTTTTCCTGCCAGCAGCTGCCCACCTGGCAGCTGGCCCGGCCGTTTGAATGCGCTACATCTTTCCACCACTCGTTTATGCCCCTCCTCCGGCCCTCGGTCGGGTGCATGTGTGCCCCTTTTCCTACTACAAATGGAGGCCCCTGTTCCTCTAAAATTGCACGCTCCTGCCCTGCCCTCTGTTTCTGTCTGTCTGCAGGTGGTAGTCAAGGACGTGGGCGGCAGCTTTGACGCCTTCGGCTTTGCGTTCCTGCGCTTTGCCGTCGCTGCCGCCGCCTTCTCGCCCTTCCTCAAGGTGCGTTGTGCAAGTTAGCGGGGGGCTGGCCGGTCTGGAGTTGCTGCTTGCTGGCCGGCATATGTTTGCTGATTACTGGTGACGAGTGCTGCCAAGGCATTGCTGCTGCGTGCCCAGCTGCCCATCACCCCTCCCCTCACCCCCACTCCCTCTGCCCTCCCCCTCTGCAGGCGTCCGGCAAGGACAGCCGCATCCTCAAGGCGGGCGTTGAGATCGGCGCCTGGACAGCCATGGGCTACATCTTTCAGTCGGCGGGCCTCCTGACCACGGACGCGTCTCGCGCCTCCTTCCTCTCAACCTTCACCGTTCTGGTGGGTGCCTCAACTTCAGACTGACTTCGGTTTTGCTTGCAACGTCTCCGGATGGACTTGGCTGTTGGCTTGCAAGGCGCTGTCTGCAACAGCAGATGCGCATGCGCTCGCGCCCCTGCCCTGCCCGACCTGCATTTAGCTCACCCCTCACAAACCCGCCTGCTCCTGCCCTTGTCGCGCAGGTGGTCCCCCTGCTGGCCGGCCTGAGCGGCAAGGGCGTGAGCCCGGTGACCTGGGCCTCTTGTGTGGCGGCGCTGGTGGGAGTGGGACTGCTGGAGCAGGGCGGCGCGCCGCCCGGCGTGGGAGACATCTGGAGCATGCTGTCCGCTGTGGCCTTTGGCCTCCAGGTGCGAACTGTTTTTGGCTGGGCTGCATGCTGCATGTGTTGAGCAGCATGGCTTGAATGCAAGGCCGTGCCCTACCGCACCTCGCCAACGTTGCGCGCTGAGCATCGCCCACGCGTGTTGCCCACTGCCTGGGCACCTGACGACTCGAGCACTGAACCGCCTCGCTGCATTTTTGTGTTGTGTGCAGGTGTTCCGCACCGAGCACCACGCGCGTCTCCTGGGCAACGGCAACAACCTGTCCCTCATGGCAGTGGGTGAGCTGGGAGGACACATGTTGGTGGGTGGGCAGGAAGGCAGGCTGCTGGCGCGCCAAGCTGCCCCCGGCTGTGGCTGCCGTCCGCCTGTTGTCTTGGTTAACAATTTTAGTCCACCCGGCTCACTGACCTGCTGCCCATGCCCAGCGCACTGGCACCCTTATCAAACACATCACCCCTTGCTCCCACCCAACTGTGTTCCGCAGTGCTGGCCACAACCATGGTCTTTTCGGGCGTGGCGGCCGCCGCCACGCACCCTGCCGCCCTGGTGGACTGGCTGCAGAACCCCGCTGGATTTGAGCAGATCTTCACTTCGGGGCAGTTCCCATGGCAGCAGGTGCGGGCGGACAGGTTTTGCTGTGAGTTGGGGCTGCAGCACCGGGCAGTTCCGGGTACAAGCGGCCAGGCGATTTGCGGGTTAGATGTTGCGGCGGCCTGGCCTGGTGTGAGCCCGGCCAGCTGAGCACTGGGCGGGAGAGACGGCTTTTCTGCTTTCGCCCAATGACTGATGCCCGCCCGTCTGCTGTGTGCATGCTGGCTCTGATCCATTTGACACACCCTCCCCATTTGTACAGGTGCTGTACTGCGGCCTGCTCACCACCGACCTCGCGCTGCTGATGGAGGTGCTGGCGCTGCAGGACGTGAGCAGCGTGGAAGCAGCCATCATTTACACCCTGGAGCCGGTGCTGGGCGCAGGTGGGCACATTATTTAGCATGAGCTGCAGGGCGCGGTTTGCTCAATCGACCTGCGCATGCGTGCTGTGCCGCCGCTGCGGCCGCACCTTGCACCCCAGCTGAGTTTGTCGACGTCCGTCTGGCCTGCTCTGCCTCCATGCAACTCCAAACCTGCTCTGCTGCAACCCAATTACGCCCCCTCCCCACCCCTCTCTCCCTCCCCGCCCGCAGCCTTTGCTTGGGTGATGCTGGGCGAGCGCCTGGGGCCGAAAGGCTTTGCGGGCGCCGCCATCATTCTGGCCTCCTCTTTGGTTACCCAAGTGCTGGGCAGCGAACCTAAAAGCGACCAAGAGGAGCAGGAGGAGGCGGCAAACAGCGAGCCGCTGCAGCTGGCGCCGCAGCTGGTGGAGAACAAGCAGAAGCGGGAGTGAGGCGGCCGAGTGCGCTGAGCGCGCCCACAGCATTTCCTGCAGCTGTCGGCTAGCGGCGGTGAGCAGGCGCGCTAGCGGGCGGGGCGGGAGACGTGCAGTGCACCCACCGCCCTGCAACCCGTAGCTCAGTGCAACCCAGCCCAGCCCTCCACCCTGAATAGTACAGCACACTTTTTGCCCGTGCTCCCAGCCCCCGAAACGTGCGGAGCGGGCAGCAGTGCCCCGTTGATTATTGCATGCAACCACGAGGAGAGGCACGGCCGCCGGGGAGCGGGCGCGCCTGCTGATGAGGCGCCATTGCCGCCTGCCGCCCCGCCCCCGGCGGCCATTTTGCCATTTTGTTAGTGAATGCATCGGCCCCCCTGTCCCCCATCCCACTACTACTCTTACCCCCTCCCAACTTGCGCTGCCCTGCTGCAAGCTGACCCTCCGAGCTGACCCTCCCAAGCTGTGGAGCCTGTTGAGCTTAGCCCTCTCAGTTCCCGCCCGAATTGATTGGTCGGGCCCGGCCGAACCGCCGGGCAGTTTTGCTTTTCAACCCTTTTCCAGACGAATCTGATCGGTCCCTTCCCAACGAACGGCCCCCCATCCTGCCCCTGCTCTTCTTTCATCCCAAACACCTCTTTGCCAACAGCTGTGCGGGCAACCGCCCGCTTTTTTGTGCCCTGCAGCGCCGGCCGATGCCGCGCGCATGCTCATGCTCCCAACACACACATGCACCCCCAAACACGCACCCCCAACCCAACACCCCAACACCCCCAACCAACCGTGGCCCACAGCGGCCCTCGCCAGATTATTAACTTAGCCCTGCTGAAAACTGCATGATGTTAGCTTGGCCCCCAGTCAAGCCCGATGTGATGTAAATAGAGACGTGCTGCTCAACACGTGTTGGTGCTGGAAAGGGCACGCTCCAAACGGCAAGCGGCAAGCGCAAGCGGCATGGCATGGGTGCAGCCTGATGCAGGTGCTCAGGCGGCGAGCCGGCCATCGAACATCAGCTGTGTGATCACTGTCGTTTGCGCCGCTTGTCAGCCCTCCAAAGCGCTTGAACGCGACGAGCTTGGCCGGAATTGGCTGGAGCAGCAGCGGCGGCGGCCAGGATGGAGACGATCGTGAGTGGATCGCTTCAAAGCACTGCTCAGCGCCACCAGCAGGCAGCCAGGTGCCCGCCCCTCAGTCGCCGCCCCTCCCGCCTTGCAGAACGCCGAGATCTTCACGCTCACGTATGGCAGCATGGTGCGGCAGCTCATAGCAGACTACGAGGACGTGGAGGAAGTGAACAAGCAGCTAGACAAGATGTGCGGGCGCCGCCGCCGCCGCCGCCGCCGCCGCCGCCGCCGCCGCCACGACTACTAGTTGCCCTGCAGCCCGTCTTCTCTTGGCAGCGCTTGTGTGGTGTTCCCTCCTGCTCAAAAGCGACAGCGCGACGTGCGACTGCCAGCCTGTCTGCATGTGCCATCACGGTGTTGCTTTGGGCTCTCCAGTTGCTTCTGCTGTCCGCCTACCGCCGCAACCGACCAACATTGCCTCCGCTTTGCCGCAGGGGCTACTCCATTGGGCAGCGGCTTATAGACGAGTTCCTGGCAAAGAGCAAGACGCAGCGGTGCGTTGTGGCAGGCCTGGCCGGCTGGCTGCATGTGGCTGCTGGCACCGCCGCCGTGCTCGCTTGCCTGCACTCGATTGGACTGGTTTTCCTATTGGCTAATCACTGCCACATGCCCCAGCCGCTCTGCCGATCTGCTTCTATCATTCTCTCTCTTGCAGGTGTGCCGACTTCCGGGACGCAGCAGAGAAGATCGCAAAAGTGGGCTTCCGAATGTTCCTCAACGTCACGGCGGCAGTCACCGGCTGGAACGCGGAGGGCACCGAGTGCTCGCTGGTGGGCCATTAGGGGATGGGCTCGGCGCGGTGCGACGAGTTTTTGGTGGGCATTGGAGCTCCATAATGGAACTGCTGACGCCGGGTGGCAGCTGTGCATTTAAGGTCGATACATTTTGCTGCAACTGCGACCCAAACGTTGACTTGCATTGACTTGATTCGACATTTGTTTTGGCAGATCCTGGAGGACAACCCCCTGGCCGATTTTGTGGAGCTGCCGGAGCAGCTGGCGGGGCTCAAGTACTCCAACCTGCTGTGCGGCGTGATCCGGGGCGCCCTGGAAATGGTGCGTGCTGGTCAGGCTCTTTCTGCTGCGTTCTCGGGCCCTACACTGGATGCAGTGGGCTTGTTCTACGCCCGCCGTTGCGCTGGCAGCGTTGTCATGTGTACGCATGGTTGCTGCGGCTGCAAGTCCTACCCCGCCTGCGACAAGTGTGACTGAACAGCTGCACTTTGCTTCCCCTCTGCCTGCCCCAGGTGAACATGGAGGTGCTTTGCCTTTCTGGCTGACTGTGCCCAGCATCCCTGACTTTACTTTTGCTGATATCCCCATCATGCCTGCCCCCAGGTGAACATGGAGGTGGAGTGCACCTTTGTGCGGGATGTGCTGCAGGCAAGCTGCTGCTTGTTCAAGCTGCTGGCTGCGGCTCTGTTGTCAGTCTTTGCCTGTGTTCATGCCCTTGTGCCCTGACTGCTGTGTCCTGCAAACATTGATTTAATCAGCTGCCCTGCAAACTATTTAAACCCAGTGCGGCGCATGTGCTGGCTTGACTAACCTCCTCTGCTTCCTCCTTGCTTGCAGGGCGACGATGCCAATGAGATGCGCCTCAAGCTGCTGTCCAGCAGCACCGAGAGCTACCCATTCAAGGATGAATGAGAATTTTCAGACATGATTGACAGCAGCTGGATGGAGTAAGCACCAGCGCACGATCACACGCCCAGCACGATCACAACCCCAAACCACACCGCCCCTGCCCCCTGTATCTTAGCCCGACTGACAATACAACTCCGCACTGTAATGCACTTGACTGAGGCTTCAAGGCACACGTCCAAGGGCCTGGTTACAGATTTATCCAGTGTTCAGAGCAGTTGCAAGCGGAAGTGCGACGAGTTGTTGTCGCCAAGGCAGTCGTACGTAAGGCGGGTCACGCAGTCACAAAATCAAGTACAAGGGCAAGGGTACTGGTACAGAAGAGATAGAATGATGTGTGGGCCCATCGCGCCAGCTGGTTGCTCAGTGCCGCACCTGGTGGCTGGTGCCGGTGCCGGTGCCAGTCAGGCTTGATGCTGCCAGCCGCTCACCTGGGCAAGCTGCGGCGCCTGCTGCAGCCTGCCCGCCGCGCAGCTGCACTAAGGCCAGCCACGGCCACTGCGAAGGTGCCGCTTCCACCTGCCCGCCGCTGCGGCCGCCTCATGCGCGGGCGGCGTTGGCGCGGGCGGGGCGCATCTGCACCACCCGCACAAAGCCGTCTGGGATGACCTGCCCCGCTGCCTGGCAGGCCTGGCGAGCGTCCTCCACCGCGGAAATGTCCTGTGGGGTAGGAGCAAATGGGGCGGGGTGGGGTGGGGAATAATGAGGAACACTGGTCGGCTGGTTGGCAATGGCTGCTGCCCAACAGCTCGCCGGCTTGCACAGGTGCAGATGCAGCGCACAACAATCCACAAGGTGCAGCCGGAGCAAGCGCCGCTCCCACAACAGGGTTGGCAGCGCAGCACACCCAGGCCTGGGCGCACCTGGGGCGTGAGGAAAATGAACTGCAGCTCCGGGTTGTCCTGCAGTGGAGGCAAAAAGGCAGGCAACTTGTTAGAAATGTGTACAAAGGTGGAAAGGTGATTGCCATAGTTAGGGCAGCTCCAGGTTGTCCTGCAGTGGAGGCAAATGCATGGAGGGTGTTGCATTGGTTGAGTTGTTTGCGTGCAATTGCCACGGTGCGGCGCACACACTCTGCCAGGCACAAGTGCACAGCAACCGCGGAGCAGCCAGCCAGCTTGCCTTGGCGAAGGAGAAGAGGTTCTGCATGGCCACGCGGCGGTTGATGGCGTCCATGAACACGTCCTGCAGTCGATTGGAACGGGAACAAAGTGATATAGGTACGGCTCAAGTAGGGTATGCAGTCCACAGATTGTGGCCAACGCACATGCGGACAGGCTGCCTTCAGTTGATTGAAAAGCAGCTGCAAGCCCGGCCATACAGATCACTCAAACACCAAGCACTCACAAACTCGTCCATGGCAGGAAGGGCATGTCGGTCTGCCCGCAGTTGTAAAAGCCAAAAGAGAATCAAGCTGGCAGGGACATCAAAAAGTAGGCCGCCACTCACAAACTCGTCCATGGCGCGGAAGGGCATGTCGGTCTGGCCGCCCAGCGCCAGCGTGAAGGCGACCGTGGTGTACGACCGCTCGCCGCCAGACAGCTGCAGGGGGAGAGAGGCACGAAAGGCGTTACACGAGCGCCACACGAGCGAGCAGCGTGAAGGACACAGTGGTGCAGGAGCGCTCACCGCCAGACAGCTGCGGTGGGGGAGTTGTGCAGAAAGGTGGTGCGAGTAGCTGCAAGCAAACATGACAATGCGGCGCAAGCCATGGCCGATGTGTGTGCCGGCATTCGCCGAAGCAACCCCCACAGACATGCTTGCAAAGCCATAGTCCCCCCTCACCTGCTTCAAATCCTTCACCGCCAGGGGAACACAACTGCCCAAACAAGTCGCAAAGCAGGCTACTTTACCCAAAGCTCCCTCACCTGCTTGAGATCCTTCACCGCCGCCACCTCACGCGCGCCGCCCTCGCCGCCCTGGCCGCCGGCGGCGCCCTTGGCGTTCACGGCCACCTGTTTTGCAAGTTGAGTGCCGGGCAGGTCTTTGGTAGTGCCCAGGCCTCGAGCGGCAGCGTGCACCATGTCTTGGTTAGTGCCCATGCCTCTGCTGCAGCGTGCACATGCAGAGATGGCATGCACGGCAGCATGGAGCCAGATGGGGGAGGCGTGCCGCATGCCTGCCGTGAGCGGCAGCGTGCGAGCAGCAGGGCACACATGCATGACCTGCGCGGCATGCTCGGAAGTCCCGCAGAGAGGAGGATGAAACAGGGAGCATACGCACCTTGAGCTGCAGCGTGCGCGCCTTGCGGTCCAGCTTGATGGAGCCCTGCGGCAGGGAGGGAAGAGCACAGGATACCATGGTTGGCAAGTTTAGTGTGCAGCAACGCAAGTAGGCACGCCGCCACGGCCATACATCCCGCGCCTCCCACAACAAAGCATCAACCAACTATATGTGGCAGCCCGCCATGCGCCCTCTTCCACATGCAGCGCAGCCAGCGTCCTCCCGCTTCTGCATTCCGGTACACCAAATCGAACGGCAACAGACCAGCACAGCTGCAGCCCACCGTGTGCCCCTTCTTCCACATGTAGTGCCGGAACTTGGCGTTCACCACCTGCTCCAGGTTGTGGTCCAGCTGCGCAGGAAAAGGATGAACAACTATCATTCAGCGCAAAGTGAGCAGCAGGGGAGGAGTTTGCCACTGCTCCAGGTTGTGGTCCAGCTGCGGAACAGACAAAGGAGCAATCAAAGCAAGAGTGTTCAAGGACCTGGCAACACCGCCACAGGCATTACTGCCGGAACAGAAGCAACTCACCACCAGCACACCCCACTTCAACGTACCTCAACAACCGCAGCACACCTCTAAACCATCCTCTCCACCTAAACTCACCTCCTTGAGCTTCTTCAGGCGCAGCTTGAGCGCCTGCTCCTCCACCTCATGCAAACCATCCTCTCCAAAACAACTCCCATTTACCATGAAGCAATCTCCATTGCTTTAACTGACCTCCTTCAGCTTCTTGAGGCGCTGCTTCAGCGCCTGCTCCTCCACCTCATACAAACCATCCTCTCCAAAACAACTCCCATCAAACACAACCCTCCATTGCTTTAACTGACCTCCTTCAGCTTCTTCAGGCGCAGCTTCAGCGCCTGCTCCTCCACCTCATACAGCGTGATGGCGTCCCGGAAGCGGCGCCCGTCCCTGGCCATGCGCGCGCGGCTCGCCTCGTACTGCGCCTGCAAGGAAAGGAAAGGTGAGTGGGCGGCCGCACCATGAGGGCCCAAAATATGAACTGCAGCTCGGGCATGGTTCAGCCCGCGGCGTGCCCTGGTCCGCACCGGCACAATGACTACCCAAACCGGCCCATCAGATGCGCATCACTTAGCCCACCTGCAGCTCGGGCAGGGAGCCGCCCGCGGCCTTCTCATGCTCCGCAATCTTCTTCTCCAGCTGTCCGACCTTCTTGGCCAGCACCTGCAGTGAATGGAGAAAGGGGGTTACGCAAAGCAGCTTAGGATATGTTGCAGTTGAAATCTTCTCCTCCAGCTGCCCGATCTTCTTGGCCAGCAACTGCCGTGCATGGGGAGCGAGGGGAGCTCAGGGCAGCTTAGGGCTCACAGATGCACGTGCCTGAGGGACTAACATGAAGCTGATGTCTTCACCCGACCTGTGCTTTCATCTCAGCCAATCGGTGCTAACACAACCTGCAGCTGGCAGGCTCCCTGCGCACCTGAGGGGTGAGCATGAGGGCAATGTCCTCCTCCGACAGGTTGCCCTTGGCCCGCAGCCGAGCCAGCAGCGCCTCCTTGGCCGCAGCCCCCTCCTCGCGGGTGCAGGCCTGCAAATCAGTAGAAACATCGCAAAAATGCGGCAATCGATGCCACAAGGCATGCGTGGGGGCAGGCAGGCATCCAAGCTTTGCTGCACATCAGGTGCCTGCTTGTGCCGCGCAGCGCAAAACGGCGTCCTTGTCACTCCCTTCCAACCCATCCAACAGTCAGACTGCACCACGCCCCTGTACCCCATCAATAACATCAAACCACGCAACACACGTCCATACCTGCACCGCCGCCTCCTGCAGCGCCGCCGCCTCCGCCTGCGTCTGCTCCAGCCGTGCCGCCAGCTGCGCCTGCCAGCTCTGCGCATCCTCCAGCTTCTGCCGCTGCTCCGCCACAGTTGCCTCCACCTGGGCAGGTCAGGTCAATGTAGCGATTTCGAGTTATGTGTCAAATTAATTGAAGCGCATCATCCAGCTTCTGCCCTGCTCCGCGACGGTGGCATCCACCTGGGCAGGGCAGCGGAGCGAGTTTGATTCAGCATAGGTTGGTTGAGGTGGGTTGAAAATGGACTGGATGAATCGGCCCCTCTGGCCGGCCCGCACACCACAAACATGCATCTCATAAACGATCACAGCTCCTAGCATGGCGCACAACAAAAATCAGCATCAGGGCACAGTGCAGCGCACCTCTGCAAAGCGCTGCGACTCCTCATGGTAGGATCCCAGGAACTGCGCATGAGCAGGTCGGAGGGACAGCGGTTGATGCGCAGTGCGAAAGCGCCGTCAAGAGCACAGTACTGGCCAGCGACGCAGCACAGACTTCAGTTCAGCACACACAACGGCTCAAAGAGCGTGCTGTCCATCTGCAGCCAGGCCGCCTCTGCCCACCTGCTCGTTCTCCTCGTGAAGCCGCTGCACCGCCGCCCTGCAGCACAGACGGGGAGGGAGCGGCGACACAGTGACACAAATTGGAGCCTGAATGTTGAGCAACTGATTCGGCGTGAGCACCCACAGCAATAATGCGCTTGGTCAGCCTACAGCAAACAAATTTCCACCTCTCGCCGTATCCACTCACCGCTTCTCCTCCCAGGCAGCTTGCGCCTCTTCAAAGGCCGCCTGCGCCTCCTCCAGCGAGTGCTGCCGCCCGCGCAGCTGCTGCTCCAGGCTGATGCACGCCTGGGTGGCCTGTTGAGCGGGGAATGAAAGGTAACACATTGCGAGTGAGAGAGTGGCGGTGCTTAGCAAGGAGCAGCACGCAGCTGCTGCTCCAGGCTGATGCACGCCTGGGTGGCCTGTCGGGCGGAGTGGGCAGCAGCCAACATAGTTGTGAGCAGGAGAAGAGCAAATTATAAAGAGCTGAGCAAATCATGCACAGCAAAGCCAGGGGGCCATACGCCGTTGAGCCAGTGCACCCTACCCTCAATACACACCTGCACAATGTCGGCCTGCAGCGACTCGTCCCCATCCTCGTCCTGGGTGGCGGCCACCAGCTCAGGCGGCGGCGCCTGCGTCAGCTGCGTCAGCGCCGTGCTGGTCTGCCACTGCAAGGTGGTGGGTACAAAAGGAGCGGGGGCAGTGCGCATGACCATCACCCATAACCGACCGAACGACCAGCACAAACCACGAGTTTCAAAGAGCTCCATCTGCAACCTGCCAGACGTGCTGGCACATTGCCCACCCAGCAACCCGCCCAACACCTGCCGCGCAGCCGGCCAGCCCACAAGCCGCCTTTGCCAAGCACCCGCCACGCCGCCCACCCGCCTATCAAGCCCGCCCGCCTTGCCTGCTTGGACTTGGCATTTCTGAGCGTGACTCCCATGCCTGTTCACACAAGCACGCGCTGCAGCCCACCACACAGCCCGCCTTGCCTGCTTGGACTTGGCATTTCTGAGCGCGATCCGTGCCTGCCGCTCCGCCTCGTTGGCGGCTGCCATCTCCTGCTGTATCGCTCCGTACTGCTGCCGCAGCTGCTGCACTTCCTGCTGCAGCTGAGCCACCTCAACTTCAAGCTCGGAGGTCTGCAGGAGTGGGCGGCAGGCGGTTGAGCTGCAGCTGTCACATATGCCCCTGTTGTGTGGTTCAACCGCAGAGTGCCGACCTGCTGCACCGCAACACGGCTCTGCCGCCTCACCCTGCCTGCCCTCCCGCCCTACTGCTCCCTCTTTCCAACCAACCCCAGATCGCCACCCACCTGCTGCGCCGCGCTGTGCCCCAGGCGCACGCGGTTGAGCCAGTCCGGCTTGAACATCATGGTCTCGGTCCGGCCGCGCTTGTAGTACTTGGAGCTGACAGGGGGTGGAGGGAAATATGCAAACAAAAGATGCGTGAACACAATGAGGGAGCGCAGCACTGCTGCATGCTTGCAGTATTTGAATCTGGAAGGGAGGGCAGAGGGTCACCCTGCCAGCGGTTGGCGGGTAAACAGGCATGTGTGCATCCAGAAGCAAGCGAATCCCGCTGATCAGGCAAAGCAGTTGCACAGACAAGGCACACAACACTAGTAAAAAAGGCACACACGAATTGCAGCATTCGCTCACCCGTCCACGCCGTAGCACTCCTTGACGTTGGGGGTGCGGTACGCCGCCTGCTTGCACTCGTTGTGGGACGATCCCAGCGCCACTTGCTCTGTGGCAGGGTGGGGTGGGTGAGACAGGCATACAGGCATGCAAACGTGAGATAGCGGTCCAATATGCACGTCTCACAGATGGGCATGCTTCGGGTTGCCCATGCACACCCACATGCTCATTGGCGCCAGCCAATAAAGATACCCATACTGGGCACTGCCACGGTCCCGTCAATGACACAAGCAATGCAGCGGCCACCCACCGATGTGCGAGGTGTCGACCAGCATGTTGAGGATGGGCGCCGCCAGGCGCACCTCGCTGACGCTGAGCAGGCGGTAGATGGTGGGCAGGTTGGGGGGCGGCTGCGCTGCCGCGGGGATGCTGTGCTGCGGCAGGTCGAAGTTGCAGATGAAGACCTGGGGCGAGAAGCGCACGCCTGCACAGGGGGTTGATTTTGAGCAGCAAAGAAGCTTGGTTGTAATAGCAGCAGGAGGGTGGTTGAACAGCCACGTAGGGCGCACGGACGGGCACCTTGAACCCAGCTTCCACTGGGCATGCAGCACAGCACTGCACACTTCACGCAGCCCCGCTACTGCCACGCACCCTGGAAGCAGCGGCCAATCAGCTGGCGCAGCAGGTGGCTGTCCGCCATGGAGTGCACGATGAAGGCGTCCAGCTTGAAACCAAGTGCCGCCTCCACTGGCAGGCCCCAGCTGCAATGGTAACACACAGCAGCAGGACAGCAGTTAGAACAAAGGGACTGGTGCACGGGTCGGGGGCAAGTTGGCGCCAGGCCGGGGCTTGTGTACGCTTTGAGAACTGGACAAAACCACGCAGCATCAACATGCAAAACTCACTGGCTGTCCTCCAGATTCAGGTACTGGCCAACGGGGCCGATGGGCGGCCGGCTGAAGCGAGACCCCGCCTGCTTGATCGCCTGCAACCGTGGCAGGGCGGCAGAGGCACATGCAGCACATTGGGTCAGCCGGAACAGCCGTGCAGAGGCTGCGATCAGCATGGCAAAAGGAGCAGGAGCAGGGCTGACAAAGGCACTTATTCAGCTGCAAACCACCGCCAGCAATGCCGCGACAAGCTGCAATTGCCACCGTGACAACTGCAACTTGCCTGCACCAGCTCCACCACGGCTCGCCCGCCAAAGGCCGCCAGCTTGGAGCGCCCCGCCGCCTTGATGTCTGCGATCTGCTGCTGCAGCCGCCGCTGCTGCTCCTGTGCCGCGTCCAGGCTGGCGTGGATGCCCATCGAACGCTCGTGCACCGCCTTGTTGGCTTCGGCCGCCTCGCGGTGGGCGGCTTCCAGGGCCGCCACCTGCGATGATAGTGTTGTGCAAGGGAATGTGGGAGTGCGCGGCACATCTGTGAAGGGTGCACGTGATGCTGTAAAAACTGTGCGCCTGCCAGTGCAGCAACTAATTGACTGGTCCGCAAGCGAGCGACCCACTGCAAATCACGCGTGTGCTGTCAAACTGGTGAAAGACGAGCTTTGGTTGCCCGGTACCCACCCGCTCCGCCACTTCATCATCCTCCCGCCGCGCAGCGTCCAGCTCAGCTTGATATTGAGCCATGACTGCCTGAGTGGCGGCAACTGTGTCGTTGGCCAGCTCCCGTGCCGCCTGCTCCATTGTCTGCGCGGCAGCAGCAACAGCGGGGCAGCGCGTGGTGGTACTCAACAGGACAGGGGTGCACAGGGATTGAGCTTTCTGCTGTGCCATCACGTTCCGCCTCCTGCGCAGCCTGCTTGTTATTGTTGTCTGGAGTTTTATTGCCGCGTCCAACAGATAGCAGCTGCGTCTGGCAAAATGCAGCTCGCGTCTAATTCAGCGCAAGTCGGCCTGTGCAGCCCAACACAGACGAAACAGACCTCCTTGCGAGCGCTCTCTTCCTCCAGTGCCTCCCGCAGCTGCCGGATCTTGCTCTCCGCCTGCCGCACCGCCTTGTGCGCCTGAGCGGGTGCAGGGAGGGGGCCAAAACAGGCAGGGGGGATGATGTGCTGTGCAGTTGGGCGGCCTGCTGGTCTGAGGCGCTCCAGCAAACTAAATGCTGCCCTGCTGCACGACCCCAAAGCCAGCTGCCTCAAAACCTAGTGGCTGTTAACTGCATGAACACACCTCCTTGTGGGCGGACCTGTGCGCGTCTGCTTCAGCCCGCAGCGCCTCTGCGCGCTCCTGGAACGAAGCCAGGAACGCGGCCTGCGTGTCCGATGAGGCAGTGAAGCGAGCAGTAAGACGCCACGCCCTCAACAATCAGGGAGGTTGAACCCAAATGGTCAACGTCTCATAAACTTAGCCTCACCCAAAGGCGGTGCCATCTGTCTTGCCGATCGTCTTTTTGCATACATAACCAGTGGAACACCTGCCCTCGCCCGTGTTCCAACAACACCCACCTTGCCCTCCACCGCCTGCTTCAGCGCCTCGTGCTCCCGCTCCAGCTCTTCCAGCTCCTGCGGTTCAAGCATGTAGCAGAGCTTGATAAGGCAGAGTCGAAACAGTTGCAAGAAACAGCCTGCAAAGTCGCGCTCCAGCTCCTCCGCTCCTGTGGTTGGAAACAAACCAGAGCAAATGAGCAAAGACCTGCAACCATCACCACACCAACAATGTCCGCTTCCCGCTCCACAATTGCCGACCCCCATTCCAAGTCTTGCCTGCTGTGCCTGCTGCACGCTGGCGGCCGCCTCGCCACCGGGAGCCAGTGCTTCTGACAGCCGGGCGGCGGCAGCCACGTGCTCCTCCACTACTGCCCAGGTCAGCACCTGCAGAGGGGTGGAAACGTGCAGAGAATGAGAGAGGGCGGCAAGCGATGGCCCAGCAGCCGTTGCCATGTGCTGCTTGACGCCCTCGAACCAATCCCATCACAGAGCAGCATGACATGTCAAGCTAAAAGCGTTCCATGACCGGCCGGGCCGCCTCCCCAGCTCGCCTTCTCTCGCTCCTGCACCTCCTGGCGCCAGCCCTCGATGCCGCGCAGCGCCTCGATCGACTTTTTAAGCTCATCCAGCTGAGCCTTCATGCCGTCGTACTCCTCCCGAATCTGCATCAGAATTGAAGCATATGTTCAGTAGATAGAGGGAGCTCGCCAGAGCCTTCATGCCGTCGCCCTCCTTCGGAACCTGCGTTGAGTTGGGCAAAGATGGGAAGGCGATGCTTACCTGTAGGGTGGCCTGCCGATGTCTGACTTCTCTGCGACAAAACCGGGCTTGCTCAACCACCTTGCTGCGACCTTTCGATTCCTTACAACGGGGCCAGCCTAGGCGGGCACCGCAAGCGGCAGGCAGGCGCCTTCGCACCTGCTGCACGCTCTCGTCCATCTGCCGGATCTGCAGCTTGCTCTGCTGCAGGTTGTAGCTGATCTGCTCCAGCTGGGTGGCCTCCATGTAGCTGCGACAAACATGAGGATGCGCATATATCAAGAGGCGGCGCCGCAGGGATGCAGGAGCATGCTCCGCTGCTGACATCTGGGCACTTGACCAAGCCAACAGAACCCAGCCGGTAACACAAGCCAGGTGTCTTACAGCGCAAACTTCTCCTGGTCCGACTTGGTGCTGCTGCCGGCCAGGAAGTTGCGGGCTGTGTCCTGGGTCATCACGCACACCTGGAACAAAAAAACCAAAGAGAGAGGTGGGTCAGTTGGCACAAGTACAGCAGCAGCTAGGAAGAGGGGAGTTGCAGGCCGTGTCCTGGTCATCACGCACACCTGGAACAGGTAGGTGAGAGAAAGGAACAGTTGTGGTGAGTGAGTGTGTCAAGGGATGTGGATGGAATGTAGCAGCACAACCCCAAGCAATAGCGATTCGCATCCATCACAGCAGTAACTGAACGCCTGTTCGCACCGGGTTGGCGGCGTTGATGCCCAGCGTCTGCAGCAGCATCTCCAGGTCGTCGCGCTTGCGGCCGTGCACCCTGCAGGCGATGAACAGCAACAGCACACGCATGGGTGCAGATCGGCAGCCAAACACCTGCCCACCACCTGCTGATGTCGCAACGCAAAATGCCCGTATCGCACAGCTACCCGCTGTCAATCCACTTGCCCACCTGCCGACCGCGTCCTTGAGCGCGTAGCCGCTGGTGCCGTTGGCCGAGATCTTGCGCTCCACGGTGATGGTGTCGCCAAACACGCTGTGCCGGTACGCATCGTGGTTCCTGCGATCAAGCAGGGCAGAGCACACACACGCAACTTATGGTGTGCTGCAAAGCAAGGCGGCGTCGACAAGCACGTTCTGTGTCAGAGTGCTAGCAGGCAGCACAGCACCTGCTGACAGGTGCGCGGTAAGCTGTCAATACACAATACAGCACAGATGGAGCATGAAATGCACCGGCCTGCTGCATCAGCCATCCCAGCTCGCTGCTGGGGCTGCTGCTGCTAGGCCTCACTTGTACGGCTTGTTCCACACTGCACACAGAGGAAGAGGAGCAGGGGAGGGGACATGGCATCAGAACACATGGCAACAGTCCACTGCCGCAGGCTGGTCAAGGCTTAGCTAGGCTCCAAGGGCAGAGGCAGGCGTGCGGCATTAGCATGCTAACCACAGGGCAGGCAGTGCTCACGTGTGATGCGGATGATGGCCTCGTCCGCGCCCGTTCGGATCAGCTTCTTGAACGTGTTGGCGCGCCCCGTGTCGCTGGCCTTCACGCCCAGGCAGCACTGCAGCGCCTGCACAGGCGGAAGAGTAACAAACAAGTTGGCAGTCAGCGGCACAGCCAAACCAAATTCAAGTGCCAGCTGTGCAAGCACTGCGCAACTTTGCTGCCGATGGAACATCAACCAGCCATGCTGCAGCATGGGCCCACCTGCAGCGCCGCGCTCTTGCCGCTGCCGTTGGTCCCGCTCACAAATGTGACGTGCTGCAGCAAAAATGGGTGTTGAGTGCACAGCACTTCAAGTCACACTAACGCCTGAGCAGGTGACAGCCCCACAGCTGGGACGGCCGACAGAAAGCAGGTGCAAAGCCCAGCTGCGAGCCGCAAGACGGTAATACCACAGGACGGCTACTGCAGCAGACCCATGCAGCACCCACCTGCCCATACTCCATGGTGAAGTGCTCGTGGCACATGAAGTTGGTCACCTGCCAGGAGGGAGGAACATGGTGCCGATGAGCCCATGAAATCTTGGTGAAGCTGCCCGATTGCAAGTGAGTAGCAGATGCGCTGCGCCGCTCAATCAGCACAACAGCAGCAGCGGAAAGCAGCGTGTCAGTCTACTTCCTTTGTCGGCAGATGCAACAGACGGACTGGATGCAAGAAGCAAAAGTCAACAATGAGCAAGCGCACCTCAATCGTCTTGAGGTGGCCGGGCAGGCCCACCAGCCGCATGCCGTCCGCGCCAGTCGGCACAGGCTCCTGCGCACAGCAGCATGCGGCTTGCAGTTGTTGCAACTGCAACAGACGCTACGCCACCGTGCACAGCTGGACATGAAATCTCAAGAAGTGGCTTGCACCCTGCCAGCTGCAGACTGCCAATGCAACATTGGGCCAACAGGCGCAGCAGCCAGTCACCAGCCAGCAAAAAATCACGCTCCCAGCACCGACGCACCTCGCTCTCTGACACGGGGCAGGCGGCAGCCAGCGCGGCAGCGGCCGCTGGCGGGCGGATGCCAAAGCGCGGCCGCGCGCCCGCCGCGCCTGCTGCTGCCGCCGCCCGCTTGGCGGTGCGGGGGTCTTCATACTCAAACTCCTCATCGTGCCGCCGCTTCACCTCCCGTCTGGCAGGTTTTGGGATATGTGCATCGCGCATGTGACATGCAGGGCCACAAAGATTGCAGCGGCGAGCTGAGCAGCAGGGCATACAGGCCGCCAGGCATGCCCTCCCAGCATGTGTTGCAATCCAGCGCCCCGCCGCCCAGCGTGCCCAGCACCCACCTGCTGCGCCGCTCCTCCCCTGCCGCAGGCGCCGCATTGCGGCTGCGGTCTGTGGCGTCCCCCAGCACGCCCCCCGCGCGCTGCCGCTTGGGTGCTGGCCCGTCGCCTGGGGCTTGCTGGTTTTCGTCGTTTTCGTCCTCGGCCGCCAACGCCGCCTCCAGCCGCTGCTGGCAGCCCTCTGGGTCCACCAGATGCCGCCGCATCTGCTTGAGTGTGAGGTGCTCATCGTCTCCGTCCTCATACCTGTGCACCAGAGGGCAGCACGCAACAAGATCAGGGCACAAGAAGCGGTCAGCAGCGTGGGCGCCACGGCGTTGCATTTCTGCGCTTGTCGCCGCTCGGTCAACCGCTGGGCTCACTTGATGAGATAGAGTATGTCCCACCGCCTGCCCTGCTTGTCCGGCATGTTGGCATCCACCTGCGGATGTGTGGCAGGTGTGGAGAGCGCATGTCGTTGTCATTGCAGCACCCAGCAGCAGCACACCATGGTCATGTAGCAGCACCTAGCGGTGGGGCGCTGCGGCAGCGCGTTGTACCTGGGCCACCTTGCCGCGGAATGGGCCCGCATCGAACGCTTTGACGATTTCGGCGCCAAGGTAGGCCGCCTTGGCGGCCTTGAAGCTCAGCTGCGCAAAGCGATGACGGGGGACGTGCTTGAGTGTGGCTTGCAGGCGGCAGCGCGGCGGCGGCGGCGGCGATGGGCAGTGGTAGGCGGCGGAGTGCCGGCTCTGAGCAGCCACAATGAGCATGCGATGGCCGGCAAGCTGGCAGGGGCAGGGCGCTTTGAGGCCGCCAGAGCGCACCTGCTCCTGGCTGCGCATAGCGGGGCCGCCGCCGCCCTCCGGGGCAATCCACCGCTGATCAAGGGGCAACTGTTGACTCGCTGGGCCGCTGCACCGCTCCGCCGGCTCGAATTTTTGTGAGGGTGGGTTAACACCGCGGCCTGCGGTGCCCGGCGGGCTCCCTGGGGCCGGCAATTGCTCCCACAGACCGATCAATGTGGCATGGTGGCAGGGAGAGCAGCGTGGGAGCATGAGGGCCGCTGCATTTCCGCGCAGCAACCACAGCAGGTGGTCACTGAGCAGCCATCGCCCTTGCACACCGCACCAGTGCAGCCCGCAGCCGATATCCACAGCCATGTCGTGCACCGCGTTCGCCCCCGCCCAGGCCCGGCCCCTGGCCGCTCGCGCCGCTCGCCGCAGTGTCCGCGTGCAGGTGCTGCGCCCGTGCATTGCGTTGCTGGTGCACTGGGCAGCACATCGGGACGCTGCAAGCCAGCCCAGACCCAGCGCAGCCGCAGCGGCCCAGCCTCCCCAACACTCCCGCCCGCCCCTGCCGCTCCACAGGCTGGCTGGACCTCCACCGGTGTGAAGCAGGCGGAGCTGGCCTCCAACGGCGGCAAGAAGGTGGGTGGCTGCCCGCCGGCGGCGGCGGCGGCACTGGAGGGCGCCCCTGCACGGCGCCCATGGCGTCCGCTGCTCAGCAATGCCTCGCTGCATTGCTTGAATGCAACCCAACCAGGCATGCTGCCTGCCACCGCTGCTCCAGCAGCCTGTGCCGCCAGCCAGTTGGCTGTGGCGGTACCACAGGCGCCGCCCAGACGCCGCCCCCTGCAGCGTCGGTCGCAGTGCTGCCGTGCCGTGCGCAAACCGCCCTGCCGTGCCCGCTGCAAATGCGCCTCCCCAGGTTGTGGAGATCGACGGCCAGCGCATCCTGCTGGCTGAGGTGGACGGTGCCGTCAAGGCGGTGTCCAACAAGTGCGTCTGCGGGCGGGGAGCAGGCTTGGGGACGCGAGCATGTGGCAGCGGTGCAACGGCTGCTGCCGCCGCTGCTGCTGCTGCTGGTGCGTGCTCTGCCGGCAAGGGCTGCCGCAGGCGCATGATGCGGTGCATGTGCTTGCTCAACCCCTGGCACTACTGGTGTGCTGCCACTCCCCCGCAGGTGCTCCCACCTGGGCCTGCCGCTGGTCGGCAAGACCGCCATGTTCCAGGCCGATATCTCCAACGGGTGAGCCTTTCTTGTTTTGTTGCTAGGAAATAACGACAGGATGCTCTTGTTCAGCTGGGCAGCTGGCAGAGCAGCACACAGATCGTGCCGCTCTGTTGAGAATCAGCCATGTGGGTCACGTCCTGCCCGGTGGTTCCAAATGTGCGCCCCACCCGGCTCCTGTGCGGCAGCTGCGTGACCTGCCCCGCCCACCTGACCAAGTTTGACCTGACCACCGGCCAGCCCGTGGGCGAGTGGTGCCCCAAGGTGGGAGCAGAAGCAGGGCTTTGGCATGTGGGTGCGAGTTGGTGTGTGGAGGATCTGCTTATCAGCAGGCCTGCATGGCTGACAGAGATGCACGCAGCATGTGGCAGCCACATGTGGCTTGCGCTGGGTGCATTTTACGGCTGTTTCCGCGCTAATCCCTTCCTTGTGCTGCCTCTTCCCCTGCTCTCATGCAGATGCCCAACCTGCCCCTGGTGAGCTGGGTGCTTGCTGGCGGGCTGCGCTGCATTCGTCCGCGTGCTCAGGGGCCTCCAGCCATGCAGGCAGTGCATGGAGCAGCTGCAATCCCTGCAACCCCGCCCTGCCATCTGCCATGATTGCCCATGCGCCGTCGGGTTGTTTACTTGCCCCGTGACCTGCCCTGACTGGTGGCTGCCGCCCATGTCCCGCCCTCCGGTGCGCAGGTTGGCAAGCTGGGCGACCCCAAGCCCCTGCCTGTGTTCCAGTCCCGCGTGGGCGAGAGCGGCGTGATCGAGGTGAACGTCTAAACCAAGCAAAAACCCAACCAGCGGCGCAGCGGCGGCCGGCCGGCTCATGTGCCATCCGTCATGAGCCTGCCGCCCGACCACCCCGCTGCATACCGCCCCTCACAAACCTTGCGGCGCCGATCGGGAGTCGGCGCCCAACACGTCGAGAAGACAACCTCTGCCACCCTCACTGAACTGCCCTCTGCAATGAACCTATGCCTATCACTCATTATCTACTTGCTCCAGCCCACCTCTTTTTGCCGCTGTGCCAAGCCGGGCGCCGCCGGGCGCCACTTGCTTGGCGCCCCGTGCCGCAGCCTCCAGCTGAGCCGTCGCCTTGTAACCAGGGATTTTGATGGAGTAGCAGCTCTGACATGGCTGTGTTGTGAGAGTTCATGAGGAAGGGTCGGCAGCAAATGCGGCGCTGGCGGTGCCGCGCTCCAGGTCGGCGGGGCGGAGAGCGTGACGGGCGCAACATCGGCGGATTGTCCTGTGTTCCAAGCATCGTGCACGGCTTCTGAACCCAGCCAAGGGCGCTGATCCGGCGGCCAGGCGAAACTGAGAGTCGCGGTGGCGTCTGCACGCCGCGCAGGCAGCTGTGGGCGCGACCAACACATCTGGGACCTTTAAGAAGTCGTTAGGTGAGCTGTGCGGCGCGACGCGAGCTCGCCGGCCGCTCCACCCGCTAGCAGCGGCCCTGGGCGCTCTGGCGGGCTCCACCTCGCCCGAGCAGCATGACTGCAGTTGCGCCGAGCATTTGGCCCTGCCTCGGGGCGCGCCAGCCGCTCCCTGCCGCCGCCGCCCGCCCGCCTTCGTACGAGCGCCGCCGCTCAAGCGCCCCTCGGCTTGATCTTCCCTGCCCGCAGCGGAGCCCCTGCTGAGCCAGGGCGGCTGGGGAGCCGGGGGCGGCGACCAACACCATGAGCTACTCCCTCAGCAAGGAGCAGATCATTCAGGACTTGGAGTCAGAGGATGCGGATGATGTGCCCGACCTGGCATCTGCATCAGAAGATGAAGACAGCGGCTCAGAGGATGGCAGGCCAGCCCCTGCCGCCCGCCCAGCCAGCAACGGTGCACGCGCTGGCGCGCGGGGGCCGGCGGCAGGGCGCGTCACCGGCAAGCGGCCAGCTGCTGCTGCGCCGGTGGGCAAGGACGACGATGGGATGCCGGCCCTAGGTGCGAAATGTGCCTGTGGTGGTGTGCTGTGCTTGTTGAGCCATGATGACATTGCTTTTGTGTTTGGCTTGGGTACCTTGCTTGCTAGCTGACAGCCCATGCCATGCCATGCCATGCCCTGCCCAGGCAGCAAGCGTACGCCGGCCGGCATGCCCTCCTTGCTGTCTACCGCCGCTGGTGCAAGGTTGCATTCCATGGCGGCTGCGGGTGCCCCCCAAATGGCTGCAGAAGAGGATGAGGAGGATGGGCCGCCTGGGCTGGCTTCTGCTGGAGAGGATCAGGAGGGCGTGGAGTCTTACCACTCAGACAGTAAGCCTTGGGGGCGGCTGGGCGGCACATGGGTGTGGGAATGCAACGGCGGGCGCCGCGCAACATGGGGCACATGGGGCACCTCCAGCCTGCTGCACCATGGGCTTATTAGGGATGGATGTGCTGGCTGTTGCAGCAGGGGACCCCTGCATGAGTGCGCTGAGGCTAGCTTGTGAGCGGCTGCGTTGATGCGCGTGCGCGTTGGACCCTGCGGCTGTGCATCGCACTCCCATCACTGCTGATCATCCTTTCACGCCTTGCTGCTGGCCCTCGCTGCCCCGTCCAGGCTCGTACTTTGAGGAGCACTCCGATAGCGATGTGGAGCCACCACCAGTGGAAGTAGCCGGCGATGACATGCCGGGCCTAGAGTCGGACGTGGAGGCCAGCGGTGAGACCCTTGCTTTTGCTGCCCTGAGGCCCGCCTACTGCTGTGCCTGCCTGCTCCATCTACCACAGAATGCCAGTCGGGCCCATGCAGAAGCTGGAAATTTGCCTGCACTGCCGCCTGCGAAGCAGGGGGTGTGCCAGTGTGCAGCATGCAGCAGCCATGTCTCGTGCAAGCCTCACCCGCCCGCCCATTTCAGCCACCCCTGCCTCACCTCTGCTGCAGAGAGCGACGGTGAGCCCGCATTTGGCAGGCAGCAGCGCGCACAGCAGCAGCGTGCGCAGCCACAGCAGCGCACGCAGCAGCAGCAGCGCGCGCCTAGCAAGACGGCGCCTGCAGCAGCGGCAGCGGCGCCAGCCGGCAAGAAGGCTGCAGCCAAGCCCAAGCCCAAGCCGAAGGAACCGCAGGCCCAGTTCCAGACGGAGCCGCCGCCGCTGCCCGAGGGCCTGGTGTCAACCCTCATTAGCTCTAGCTCCTACGTAGTCCCAATGGACCCGATGGCCCCAGCCGGCAAGAAGGCAGCCAAGCCCAAGCCCAAGCCGAAGAAAGTGGTGAGTTGGTTCATATGTGGCCGGCTGGGTTGCAGGGGTGGCTTGTTCGCTGGGTAGTCTGTTGCTCACAACAGCTGCACAGCCATGGTGCATGTTACAATACACCAATGTGCCTGCCTCCCCAGCACCCCTATCCCTATCCCTTTCTGTTCAGCTCTGATTTTGATGTCCGTAGCACCCAACCCACTCCCTGCATCGCCTTGACTGCCCTGCCATCTGCGCCACTTTTCCATGCAGCCCGACGACGACACAGGGGACATCCCCGGCTTGCTGTCTGACGCGGCCAGCAGCGATGCCGGCAGCTCTGGCGACGAAGAGGATTTCCGCAAGCCGCCGCTGCCTGGATGGCGCCATGTGCGTGGCAGCAGGGCACAAGCGGAGGGCGCGGCCGCCAAGGCGGGAGCTGGCAGCTCCTCCACGGGTGCGAAGGGCTGGCTTGGGGCCTTGCTGTGTGTGGTTTGAGTGTGCGGCCTTAATCTGTGCAATGCGGGTGCGGTGTCCAAGCTCAGAGCTGGTTTGGAGCCGTGTTGCGTGTGGTTTGGGTGCCGATGGCCAGCCGATCGATGTGCTGCTGCCTGTGGGAGTGTGCCCTTACCCGTTCCTGCGCACACTCCCTCCCCGCAGGCTACTTTGCAACAGGGGCAGCAGGGGAGCGCTCCGGCACAGCCTACGGCGGAGCAGGTGCGGCAGCTGACAGACAGGGTGCTTGTGGATGGCGTGCAACGCTAACAACAAAGTCGCCATGGCAGAGTGCAGCTGCCCACACAGGCGGAGCAGTGTGTGCTGCCCTGCCTGCATGTGCCCGCCCTGGACCCCTCATTCGTTCAACTCAAACCCTACAAGCGCTGCAGGCGCGGGACGAAAGGAAGACCTGCGCGGCTTCTCTCAGTGGCTACAATTGCTTTCGAACTGATACGAGCATGATCACATTGCACCCTCATTCGTTGCAGGGGCGGGGCGGAAGGAAGACCTGCGGGGGCCGCGGCCCTGCAGCGGCGGCGCCTCCCGGCCCACCGAGCAGTTTGAGGCGGCGCAGCAGGTGGGTGCTGGGAGTATACTTAATCTAGTCTTGTTACTGTTCGGGCGTTGGGAGTGCTGTCCAAGCGAGCAAGGCAGGGACGGGCGTTGGGAGTGCTGTCCAAGCGAGCAAGCTGGGAGGAGCCAGGGCGTGGAATGAGGTGCACAACTGTCCTGCATGCATGGTTGCTTGCGGCTGGAGGCACCAGCTGTGCTGTCGCGCGTCCTGTGCGCTGGCCCCTTGTTTTACTAATACCACAAACATTTCCTTACATGTACTCCTCGCAGTTGGTGTTTTGGTAACATGCTGTCGCCGCGCCTCCACTTGTTTTCCATGCAGGCGGCAGCGCAGCGCGCGCGGCAGCGCAAAGCGGCTTCGGCGGCTCCTGTGGTCGTTGAGAAGGCGAGCTGCTAGATAGGAACTGCTGCCGCTGCACCGTGTGGTAGCCCAGGCTGAAAGTGTGATGGGTGGGCTGTGGCTTGCAGGTGCATCGCTCTTGAATAAACACCTCTCTTCCACCCGTGCCTGCTAAATTGCAGGTGGAGGCGGAGGATTAGGAGAATCGTCCAGCTGCTTTCAGACAGAATCGCCCTACCTCTGAAGTCCTGTCTGAATGTGCCTATTGAGATGCAGGTGGCGGCGGAGGTGTCGCAGGATGAGAAGATCCCCAAGCTGCATGCTCCCTGTGCGCAACAAGCATTGCTCACAGATGAAGCCCGCTGTGCGCATCCATTGCCTGTGCAGGTGGAGGCGGAGGTGGCGCAGGATGAGAAGATTCGGGAGGCGCTGCGCCTGGAGGAGGAGTGAGTTTGGCTGCTCCTTCGTCGCAGCGCTTGGCGATTGCCTTCTTGGCTTGCAAGTAATGGGTTGCATCGCGAACGAAACTATAGACGCAACAAGGCATCATGAACGCTGCGTCACCCCACCCACTTGTGTTCACCCCCGACAGGGAGCGCAAGGCGCTGCGCAAGAGCGCGGCAGGTGTTGCCGCATGCCTCCTGTCTCATGCCGTACGTCCCCACCCATCCACACTAAAACTGCAGGGAGCGCAAGGCGCTGCGCAAGAAGATGGGGCTCTCCCATGGCTCATTTCAGTGCATGTTAACACTTACTTGCTTTGTCTTTCTATCAAATCAATCCCCAACAGGGAGCGCAAGGCGCTGCGCAAGAAGATGGGGCTCTCCCATGGCTCATTTCAGTGCATGTTAACACTTACTTGCTTTGTCTTTCTATCAAATCAATCCCCAACAGGGAGCGCAAGGCGCTGCGCAAGAAGATGGGGCTCTCCCATGGCTCATTTCAGTGCATGTTAACACTTACTTGCTTTGTCTTTCTATCAAATCAATCCCCAACAGGGAGCGCAAGGCGCTGCGCAAGAAGATGGGGCTGGAGGAAGACGAGGAGGCAGAGGTGGAGGATCCAGGTGGGGGGACGTCTTGCACACTGCCATTTTCAACAATCTGCACCCACCGTTAAGTGTTGGTATGCCCGGCGCGCGCACACACACATTTACTGCCCCGTCTCTCCCGGACATTTACTGCCCCTGCAGTGCTGGGACCCTGCTCCTATGGCGAGCAGTGCACCAAGGACCCCGAAACACACACTGTGAAGAGTGAGCCGAGCGGGGCTTTGTTCTCCCGAGAACAGTGTGTGCTGTAATCACAGTCGCCCCCCAAAATCGCTGCCCTGCCGGCCATGTTGCTGCCCACATTCCCCAACCACCACTCTCAATAGCTGCAACCCTACACAATCAACGAACCCCACCCCCTGCAGCCTCCCACACCAACCGCTACGAGTTCCACCGCATCCTTGCACGCTGCTACCCCATGGCTGCTGCGTGCTGCCAAATTTGTTTGCTGCAGCATCCTACAAACTTTGGTGCACCTCCCACCCCCTGCAGCCTCCCACACCAACCGCTACGAGTTCCGCTGCTCCGCCGGCCACAAGTTGTTCTACCACCGGGAGTGCTGGCTCAAGGCCACGGGTGCGTTGTTGCGGCGTCTGATTGCAATTCTGAGATGCGGTATTTAGGGTGATGTCGCATGCTCGCGTCTATCTAGAGGCAGCTCAGTCTAACCTTATGTTTGTCCTTGTCTGCAGTGCGCTGGGTGGACCTGAAGGGGCAGGAGCACGAGAAGGAGGGACGCGACTTCAAGTTCAACTCGTACAAAAAGGTGCGCTTTTCAGAATTCTACGGGCATTGCATTTGCGGGAGGCAGTGCCAGTGCGACTTCAAGTTCAACTCTTACAAAAAGGTGAGCACCACAGCCTGGGTTGGATCGATCAGTAAGGAAGGCTTGGGTGAGAAGAAGCGTGAGCACTTGCCGCGTGGCAGCGGGGCGCCGGGCAGGAACGGCAAACAGTATAACTGATCCATGTGCAGTGCCAGTGGAAATGACCGTTTGTATGCACACTGATTTGTGTTGCAGGAGCACCGCCGCAGGTGCATCCAGCCTGGCTGCGAGGGCATTGTCACGTTTATCGAGGGGCCCAGCAAGTACGGCATCCTGAATGTGAGTGGCTGCTTTAATTGGTCTTTTGTGGACAGGATTTACACACAGAATGGTTGTAGGGGATTGGGCCACTTTTATCGAGGTCCCCAGCAAGTACGGCATCCATGCCAAGTGATCACCTGAACGTGAGTGATTGCTCATTGCTCGGGCACCATACAGCACTGATTTTGGGTGGGTGCGTGAGTAAATCCAACCTTCATCGAGGGGCCCAGCAAGTACGGCATCCTGAACGTGAGTGGCGCTTCTATTCGACCGCCTGCGTCCGTGTTCAGAGGATCGTGCCACATTACCGGGGCAGCAGCGCTCGCCTGGTTTTGTCTGCAGGCTGCACTCCCCTCCATTCCAGCATACGTATACCGGCGGCCGCTCTGTACCAGCTTCTGCCCCTCTGGCCTAACCTCACTTGCTTTGCTGGGCTATCTGCGGTCTTATTGCAGATTGAGGAGGAGGTGCGCAAGGAGCAGGCGGGCCAGGAGGCGGCGGCCGAGGAGCTGCCCGAGTGGGAGCTGTACAAGCAGCAGGTGGGGTTCATTTTCCTTTGATTCAAATTCACACTTTTCAGCATGCAAAGGCAGAGGGCGGTCGGAGTGGGAGCTGTACAAGCAGCAGGGAGGGCATTTTAGTCGTCCTGGAGGCCGCTGCACGGGCGAGAATCTGCGGACGTGCTGCCATGGCTGGCCAACTTGCATGCGGCCAACCAATGCTATCCTTTTTTTTCATTTTGGCTGCAGGAGCGGCGGGAGCGGCGCTTCCGCTTCAAGAAGGGCAAGGGCAAGAAGGCGGCGGATGATGATGATGAGGAGGCAAGGAGGGAACATGGGGGGAAGCAGCAGCAGCATGAATAGGATGCATTACTGTCACCCCCGCGCTTACAACTTGCCAGTGCACCGTGCCTCGCACGTTTGCGCCCGCCTGCGTTTGCGCCCCACTGCACCCCCACTAAAGCCCACATTACTTTACTCTTGCAGGAGCCCGCGCCGCAGCCGCCCAAGCGCAACGCAAGGCACAGCCTGGATGAAAGCACGCCCGCAGCACAGCGTACGCAGCGGGAGCAGCGTGCAGGGCAGGCGGAGGCGGGCGGCGCAGGTGGGGCGCTTTGTATGCTTTGTGGCGAGATGTGCAACCGGCCCGGTGCATGGCTTGCAGTGGCTGCCTTGTGGTTTGTTAGGCAAAGACTGCAGCGTTAGGCAGGACACAGGGATAGCAGAGCTTGCTTTCAGCGGTGCCCTCGCAGGCAGTACGTGTAGCGCACACACCCGCTGCTGCTGCCAACCGCCCAGCTTTGCTTGCACCCTTTTCACATGCACAGGCACCAGTGCACCCGCGGCAGAGGACAGCGAGGAGCCATCCAACCCCACACCCGCCCTGCCAGACGACATGATGCTGCGGGTGGGCTGAGCTGCTGCTTCCCTGTTTGTGGTTTCTTTGCATGCCCGCCATGCTGTGGCTCTGTTCGTTGCCCCTTCTGTGTGCCCTGCACATGCCCAAACGGGGACTGACCCGAGGCGGCCTCTCATTCTGCAGGCCTTCAAGCGGGAGAGCAGCGAGGACGAGCTTCTAGGCCTGGCCAAGGCCCGCAAGGTGAGGGCTCGGCCTCTGGTTCGTTTGAAAATTCTTTCGGGATCGTCTATGGCCTAGGTCCGCGATGATGTTTCCCTGTTGAATCCACAATGGGTTGTCTGTGGCTGCGCTGCTGCACCCTTGCCGCGTGCGGCGCTTGCAGTTGCGAGTGCAGAAAGAGTCGCCCTGCCCCGGGCTCGTGACCATGCCAGAAGACACAGCGCACTGACTGTTTCTTGTGATACTGCACATCTATCCAACTTGCAGGGCAAAGAGAAGGGCAAATTAGCGGCTAAAGATGTGGCAGACATTGTGTACGAGGATGGGGCAGGTGGCAAGGTGAGCAGCTGCAACTGCCGGCCTGTTTTACGCCAGGCATCAGGTAGCCCGGGGTTTGGCAGCCCACAAGCATCGACTGTGCACGCACCTGGCTGACTCTGTGACTGGAACACTGCTCACGTTTCTTCTTTCCGATCCTCTGCTGCAGAAGAAGAAGGGCAAGGGCATCAAGCTGGTGCTGGACACCGGCCTGTCCATCGCGGAGCAGCGGTGGCTGCAGCACCAGCAGGCACGCCGCGCTGTTTGCTGCCGGGGCAGGAGGGATGTCGCAGTGCTTGGGAGGCACCTGTGCCTCCGCAAGACAGCGGCATCTGAGATCTCTGCACTTGTGAACTGCAGCCATTGCGCCCTGGGTTGTAGCAACTGCCCCCTGGATTGTGTGATGCATGTAACACATGGTTCCTTCCCTGTCGCCCCACTGTGTGCAGGCGGCAGCCGGCAACTGGGACATGCCTGAGACAAGCCAGCGCCCGCAGGTGCGGCGACTGCTCGTGTTTCGCGTTCCATTTGGTCAAACACTGCACTGTGGCCTGCTGCAGTGCCTTGCTGCTCTACCATGTGCGACGTCCACTATTTTTATATTAGCTGATGCCAGGCAGCCCTCGCCCGATCTCTGACCGTTCCAGCTATGTGCCTCTTTCGCGCAGCGCCTGGCGGACAGTCTTCTCGAGTTCCCGGACCTGCAGGAGGCTGCCGAGCTGGCCAAGGTATGCTGGGGTTTAAAGTGTTTGTGTTCAGGCAAGCGAGGAAATGGGTGCACAGTGCAAGCAGGGCTGTTGGCCTCCAGGCTTGCAGGTAAATGGCCCGACTGTGCCGCCCAGCACACACCTAACTGTCCCAACCTTGCGCTTATGCACAACTGCCATTCCACAGGAGAAGCGGGACGAGGACAAGGAGCGCGCCGGGCACCAGCTGTATAGCCTGTCACACTCCCTAAACTGAGTCCTGCATTTGATTTCTTGAACCCATCAACAGGAGAAGCGGGAGGAGGACGAGGAGCGCGCGGGGCGCCAGCTGTACAGCGCCGCCCTGCTGGGCGCGCTGCGGTCCTTCCGCGCAGAGGCCGACGACCTGCGACCGGGTGCGTTGGGACAGGGTTCAGTGCTTTGTCACTTCGTCAGCCTGTTAGGTTTCATGTCACTGTGGTGCCTCCGAGCAGAGGCCGGCGACCTGTGACCGGTTGCGCTTACGCATTGAAGTACTGTGGATTAGACAGCTTGATCTGGAGGGTGTCACATGTTGCAGTGCCTGGGTTTTCTTCTCAGGCGCTGAGTGAGACTCTGGATCACAAAAAGATGCGTGCCTACACCTCACCGCCCATCACCTCTTTTCTGTATGCACTGCAGACGACCCGCACGGCCCCTCAACTGTGCTTGTGGAGAATCTCGACTACAAGAAGATGCGGGACGACGAGGGCACACGGCCCGAGATGTTCCTAAGGTGCGGGTGGGGCGCACAGGGCTGGGTGTCCACTGCACACCTGCAGTGCGAGAGTGGGGCGGAAGCTACACCAATTGAACGCTGCTTTGGTGATGCAGAGGAAGGCCATGTGATGTTTTGATTACGCCTGTCGCATGCATCGCTTCTCCTTTGTTTCATAGGAGCACATATGCCGACGCTGGGGTGTGTGCAGCATGAAAGACAAACACGAATGTGGGAATGGAATGAAACACGAAAGCATGGCTCCATTCCCACTCTCTTGCAGGAGCACGTTTGCCGAGTATGGTCCTGTCAAGGACCTACGCATGTACGAAGCGTGCCGAGCGGCCGCTGTGTCCTTTCGCTCCACGGCGGCAGCGTACAAGGTGGGTTGGTTGTTAGCCTGGGGTTATGAAAGCAATGGGATAGTGCTGTTGGGGATGGCATGCAGGGCGGCAGCTGTGTCTTTCCGCTCCACGGCAGCGTACAAGGTGGGCTGGATTCGACAACAAGTGCTACACAGGTTGGCACCACTTGGCTTGTTGTCCCCCTGCATCGTGTCCATGCGTTCACCAGCTCTTAATGTCTGCCGCCCTTCTCCTCCACACACACAGGCCTTTGTGCTGCTGCCCCAGAAGATGCTGCAGAACCTTGTTTTATCAGTTTCCAGTACTCACAACCCCCTCTTGTGTGCAGGCCTTTGTGCTGCTGCCCCAGAAGACGCTGCTGCACAGCCGGCTGGCGGCC
>VFQQ010000243.1_pt1 | contig 129084 bp, 105 predicted proteins | sample 3512341 | NCBI WGS metagenome assembly VFQQ01 (sample SAMN10412373, study PRJNA504923) | tailings metagenome | isolation source: Relicate 2 Philex TSF1 revegetated site | place: Philippines: Tuba, Benguet | collected 2017-08-29 | reverse complement strand
GGGATTTCAATGCTAATGAGCACACCTTTACCATCTACCCAAATCCTTTCTCCAATTCATTCAACATTGATGTAAAAGAACCTTCAACGCTACATCTGTTTAATTCCATAGGAAATGAAGTTGCAACTTTCCAACTGGAGGCAGGAAACCAACACATCAACATTCCTGCAGATTTAAGCAATGGTGTTTATTCAGCTAAGTTATCAGGTGGTAGTTTGCAAGGCAATGCGATGCGGCTATTGAAAATTGATTGATAACAAAAGGCAACGGCTTAACAGCCTTTACCCGTTTAGTCAAAAAAGTTTTATGAGACTAAGTTTTCTTGTGTTGATTTTATGTTCGGTTTTCACGCTGATGTCGTGCAAAAAAGAATCTTGTTACAGCCGATGGCTACACCATAAATACAAAAACGCTTTTTGCCATGACTCTTGTGCTGGTGCTTTTGTGGGCTGTAACGGTAAATTTTATTGCAACGAGTGTTATGCAGCAAGGGATGGAATCAGGAAGGAATAAGGTTCATGGTATGAACATTTCACAAATCCTTTTAACCCAGATTCAGCATTAGAAATACTGAACCCAAATGCTTTCTGTGTTTTGCAATAGCAATGGCTATACCGCAATCAGTGTTGAAACGGAGTGAAATTTGCCGCAAAACTCAATACCCGATTACTATCTTGCCCGATGCAATAGTTTTATCGGTTTCAAGCAGTTGCAGGTAATACATTCCGGCTTGAATACTCCCTTGATCGAAAAATATCTTGTTGCAAGATAAGTTTTTGGTTTCCTTAACCAATTGCCCTTGCATATTGAATACTTTAAGTGTAGCCGATGTGAATGTGGCATTGGTTTCAAAAGTAGATTTCAAAGTGAAAGGATTGGGATAAATTTTAAGCATTTCAACTTGCTGAAAAATGGGGCTGTTAGCTGTGCCTATATCATTGTTGTATCGTAAAACCGCAAAGTGGTATTCGGTTCCAACGCGAGTAGTGCCTGCCATTATTATTTTTCCATCGGCTTGCAGTGATAGGGATTCGGCTTCGTCATCTTCATTGCCTAATGGTGGAACAACTTGCCCGTTATCATTAAAGGACATATCCAAGCTGCCATCGGTGTTATAGCGCACCAAAACCATCACTACATTTAAACTGTTGGTGTCTTTATATCCGGCAGCAAGAATTTTGCCATCGGGTTGAATTGCAATTGCGTATGCCTGGCTCAATGTAGCGCTCAACTTTGTAACCACCTTACCATTGGCATTAAAGGAGTTATCTAAACTTCCATCGCTGTTATAGCGAGCCAAGGCAAAACTATAACCAAAAGAACCCGCATCGTCAGTCATTCCAGCAACCACGATTTTCCCATCGCCCTGCAAAGCCATTGCGCTTAGATAATTGTTTGATGTTCCGATTGCCGTTGTTAGCATGCCATCGGTATCAAAGGTGTTATCTAAGCTGCCGTTGCTGCTGTAGCGTGCAAGTGCAAAGTGAACTTTTGTGCCAACACGGCAGTACCCTGCAAGCACAATTTTACCATCTGTTTGCAGCGCAATTGCTTTAGCATTATCATCGGCAGTACCAATTGAAGTGATGGCAATTCCATCGGCATTAAAGGTGCTGTCTAAACTGCCGTTGGTATTGTATCGCAGCAAAGCAAAATTTCGTTTTGTGGCATCGTGGCTGTAGCCCCCCACCACAATTTTCCCATTGGTTTGAATCACTATTCCGTTAGCAACATCGTCACTTCCGGCAATGTCAGTAACAACCTTTCCGGTTGCATTAAAGGTGCTGTCTAAGCTGCCATCGGTGTTGTAGCGGGCTATTGCCATGTAGCGAGCATTTGATGTTGCGGAACCTGCTGCTACAATTTTGCCATCTGCCTGAATAGCAATTCCATTAAGAACGGCACTGCCGGCTCCGAAAGATGTAGTTACAACTCCGTCAGCGCCAAACGTGCTATCCAAACTACCGTTGACATTGTAACGAAGCACCGCAAAAACAGGGTTGTTACTTATTGCTCTATATCCACCTATTACAACTTTACCATCTGCCTGAATTGCAGACGCCATTGCCCTTCCGTTCATTGCAAAAGTTGATATTCCGTTATCTCCAAAAGTTGAATCCAATGAAACTGCTTGCGCAAAGGAAGCAAGCGGTGGTGCGCAAAAATGCATAAACAACCATTGCAATGAGGGTGCATATATTTTTCATTTGCCGAAGGTAATTCTTTTTGTAGTGTCTTTGTTAGCACAGCGGGAAGACAAAGAGCGTTCCAGTGAAGACCGAAGGCTTTCAAGTGGAGACAGCAGCGATTTAGGGAGCGACCGCAGGCATTTAGGGAACGACCGCAGGCGTTTAGGGAACGACCGCAGGCGTTTAGGGAGCGAGAGCATGCATTTAGGTTTATTCAGGACTAAAAACTCAATTTTCACACATAATCTCCATTTTCTAACAAAAAGCGGGCGATTATGAGCAAAAACACACTCCAACTACCCGAAAGGCAACTTCACCCGCAGCTAAGCATTGGAACGCGCCATGCTGAAACTCAATTCCATCCCTTCGGCATCCAAGCCGCTCACCTCAGCCACCACCTGCTTCGGCATTTATGCCCCCGAAAAGAAAAAAGCCTTTAGGCACTAACCAGCCTCATCCAATCACCCAATCTCCGTTTTCTTCAACAAATTCTTCCAAGGAAATCATACTTTAGCCTCATGGAAAAAGGGAAAAGTTTGAGCGCTTTTTTGAGCGAACAGTGTGATGAAAATTTAAAACAAGTGGTGGAAGCGCTTGCCGCAGCAACGGCAACCATCAATCAAAAAGTTAGGGTGGCTGCGTTGGCAGAAATAACCGGTTCAGCCGGAAACACCAATGTTCAGGGCGAGGAGGTGCAGAAGTTAGATTTAATTGCCAACAATTTGATTATTGAAAATTTACGCACATGCCGCAGTTGTGCAGCAATGGTGAGCGAGGAAACTGACGGTATTTTGCCGCTTAACACCGAGGGCGATTTTGTGGTGGCTGTTGACCCGTTAGACGGTTCATCGAACATTGACATTGCCGCACCCATCGGAACAATCTTTGCCATTTGGAAGCGAACTTCATCAGGCGAACCTCATGCATCAGATTTTCTTCAAAAAGGAAATGCGCTGGCGGCAGCGGGCTATGTTCTGTTTGGCAGTTCCACCATTTTAATGTTTAGTGCTGGTAAAGGAACGCACGGCTTCACTTTGGATGCTGCGAACAACTTCCTCCTCTCCCACCCCGGCATTCAACTTAAAGCCGATGGAAAAATTTATTCGGTGAATCAGGGTAATGCCGGAAAGTTTGATGAAGGCATACAGCACTTTATATCGTGGTGTGGCGAAAGCGACAAAGCCACTTCGCGTCCTTACTCGTTGCGCTACATCGGCTCAATGGTTGGCGACATGCACCGAACACTTTTAAAAGGAGGAATTTTCTTTTATCCGGCAAACAAAGGCGAAGCAAAAGGGAAATTGCGCTTGCTTTATGAGTGCATTCCAATGGCGCTTTTGGTTACTCAGGCAGGCGGTGCAGCCACCGATGGCACACAACCGATTTTGGACATTCAGCCACAGGAAATACACGAGCGCACAGCCGTTTTCATTGGTTCAGCAAACACCGTGAAACAATGTTTGAGTTTTTTGAAAAGTGAAGTAGCGGCATGAAGAAGTTTTTCCACACGCTGACGATTTTATGCTGCGCAGCAAGTGTTTTTAGCCAAAGCGGACGCCCAACTGCAAACCCCGATTTCTTTTTCGGGCTTGAGGACTTTAACATTCTTATTCGCCCTTTAGATAATGATTCAGACCCTAATGGATTACCGCTTACATGGTCGCCTGTAACCCAACCGCTGAATGGCAGTTTGATTCAAAGCGGTGGCAACACTTTTTACCGCGGCAATCAAAATTACAACGGCTTCGATTTTTTCCTATACCGCGCTTGCAACACCAACAATCAATGTGCATTTTCATTGGTAACCATCACCATTGCTCCGGTGAACGACAGACCGGTTGCCGTTAACGACACCTTTGTGATTTTAGAAGACCAAATACTTACCGGAAATGTTTTGCTGAACGATTTTGATGTAGATGGCGACCCTCTAAAAACCAACGTAACTCAGAATCCGTTTAATGGCAGTGTGGTAATGGATTCAGTGGGTAATTTCACTTACAAGCCCAATAAAAACTATCATGGACGAGATGAGTTCAGCTATCGAGTATGCGACACAGCCCGATTTCTGAACTGCGCAAACGCGCGTGTTATCATCACCATTTTGCCGGTAAATGATGCACCCGAAGTGGTGGATGTAACATTGAATGTTGCTGAAGGCAGCGGCAGTTACACCTATAACCTTTCAGAGGTGGTGTTTGACCCTGAAAAAGATACCATTAGTTATTTTGTTGCTTCACAACCCACAAATCCTGGCGTCCAGGTGGAAATCAACCAAGAGTCCGGTTGGGTGAACATCACACTGCCCGAAGGTTTTTGCGGGCGCGATTCATTCCTTTATGCAGCATGCGACTACGAACTTTGCGACACAGCAACTTTCGTTTTGGTTGCTCCACAATGCAACTATCAGATTGAACTCACCGAAGGTTTTTCGCCTAATGGCGATGGCATAAACGATATGTTGGTGTTTAAATTTCTTGAACAGTTTCAGCCTGCCTCACTAACGGTGATTAACCGAAACGGCAACATGGTTTATGAAAACGAAGACTATCAAAACGATTGGGATGGCAGGGCATTGCAAACCAATCAGCCCTTGCCGGATGGCACCTATTACTACATTTTGGAGCTTTCAAACGGTGGCGGGAAACACGCCAATTTCCTTGTAATCAATCGTTAAACCCAATTTATTCATTAGATGCGAAGCGAACTAATGAATAAGCGCGTAGCGCATTGGGTTAACCCCGATTTAGAAAATCACCATTTGCCTAAGCGTAGCGAAGCGCAAATGGCTTGATTTTCTTAATCGCTATGTAATAGAACTTTGTTCTGCTACATAGTTTGGGTTGAAAATTTCGCCATTGATTGTCAGCGTTTAGGCTACTTTCGCGCAGTTTTTTCAACATTAGTTAAATGGAAACCATAGCAACATCTCTTTCAGAGCGCATTGAAAATTTACAAGAGTCTGCCACCATCAAAATGGCAAAACTGAGCCGCGAACTCAAAGCCCAAGGCATTGACATTATTGACTTAAGCATTGGCGAGCCTGACTTCGACACTCCCCAACACATCAAAGACGCTGCAAAAAAAGCTATTGACGAAGGCTACACACATTACACACCTGTGGCTGGATATTTGGATTTGCGCAAAGCCATTTGCACCAAACTTAAGCGCGATAATCAATTAGAATTTTCACCCGAGCAAATTGTGGTTTCCACCGGTGCAAAGCAATCCATTGCCAATGTGGTGATGTGTTTAATAAACCCGGGCGATGAAGTGCTGCTGCCTGCGCCATATTGGGTAAGCTACGCAGCCATTGCGCAACTTGCAGAAGGTACTCCGGTTGAAATGCCTACCTCCATTGCCACAAACTTTAAAATCACACCGGCACAACTTGAGGAAGCAATTACTGCCAAAACTAAATTGCTCATCTTTTCATCGCCTTGTAATCCAACGGGCACTTTGTATTCGGTTGAAGAGTTGGAAGCGCTTGCCAAGGTGCTTGAAAAGTACCCCAATGTTTTTGTGCTTTCCGATGAAATTTACGAATACATCAACTACACCGCGAAACCTCATGCCAGCATTGCGGAAGTTGAAAGCATCCGCGAGCGAGTGATTTTGGTGAATGGCTTTAGCAAAGGCTACGCCATGACCGGTTGGAGGCTCGGCTACATTGCCGCACCGCTTTGGATTGCTAAAGCCTGCGACAAAATGCAAGGACAGTTTACTTCAGGCACCTGTTCAATTGCGCAAATGGCTGCAATAGCTGCAGCAACCGAAAGTTTGCAGCCTACATTCGATATGGTTGCAGCATTCAAAAAACGCAGAGATTTAGTTTACAATGAACTGAAAGATGTGGAAGGTTTGAAACTGAACCTGCCCGATGGTGCGTTTTATTTCTTCATGGATGTGAGTGCACTTTTCGGCAAAAGTTTTGAAGGCGAAGCCGTGAACACACCCGAAGAAGTTTCCATGTTTTTGCTTAAAGCTGCAAATGTGGCAATGGTGAGCGGTGAAGCTTTTGGCGATGCCAACTGCATCAGAATGTCCTACGCTGCCAGTGAGGAAAAACTGCTTGAAACCTGCAAGCGTGTTAAGGCTGCCATTCAAAAACTTCAATAAAACTTCATCGCATTTTTTCGGATGCCATCTAAACTTCCCAACTTCTCGCAAACAAACGTGCTCGTCATTGGCGATGTGATGATTGACAATTATTTGTTTGGTGAAATCAACCGCATTTCGCCCGAAGCTCCTGTTCCGGTGGTGGAAATTGACAGTAAAGAATTGCGGGCGGGCGGTGCGGCAAACGTTGCGCTGAACATTAAAAGTTTGGGCGGAAAACCACACCTGCTTTCGGTGATTGGCGATGACGTTCACGCCAAAGAACTTCAAAAAATTTTAAGGGACAAGGGTATAAAAAATTCAGTGTTGCTGAGTGAAGCAGGCAGACCTACCACTGTGAAAACCCGAATTTTTGATGACGACAAACAAGTGATGCGTTTTGATGAAGAATCAACCGATGACATTGAGCGCATAACGGAAGATGAATTGCTGAATGCAATCCATGCTATTCTTAAAAAAGAGAGAATGGATGTGATTGTGCTTCAGGATTACAACAAGGGAGTTTTAACCAAAAGACTGATAAAGCAGATTTTGTTATTGGCAACAAAACAAGGTATTCCGGTGTGTGTTGACCCTAAAGAGAAGAACTTCTTTGAATATCAAAATGTAGCGCTTTTCAAACCTAATTTAAAGGAGCTTTCTTCTGCATTGCAAATGCGCATCAACCCTAAAAATTTATCATCGCTGATTGATGCAGCGGAAGAACTTAAACGCAAAAACCGGTTCAGAAATTTGTTGTTCACGCTTTCGCAATATGGTGCGTTCTACAGCAGCGAAAATGGCGAAGCCGAGTTGATGCCTACCAAAGCAATAAATGCAGCGGATGTTAGTGGCGCAGGCGACACAGTGATGGCGATTGCCTGCCTTGGAGTTGCCGCCAAAATGAACATGAATGACATTACGCGTCTTGCCAATCATGTTGCAGGAAAAGTTTGTAAGCGCGTGGGCGTTTCGCCAGCCACAAAAGAGGATTTAAAAGGCTTTAAATAAGCAGCCCTGTGCCTACACCGCTAAACCGGAAAGCGTATTTGCAGCAAACTCAATTTCTTCGGCTGTATTGAATTTAGAAAAGGAAAAGCGGATGGACTTTCGGTTTTCGGGCATACGGATGGCTTGCAGCACATGGCTGCCCTTTTCGGTTCCTGATGAACATGCACTCCCACCGCTGGCTGCAATGCCGGCAATGTCCAGATTCATCAGCATCATTTCATTTTTAGGGTGTGGTGGCAGCGAAACACTAAGCACCTTGCAAAAGCCATTTTCAACATCTCCGTTAAACGCAACCCCTTCAATCTTTTCTTTTAGCAAACGTACCATTAGCATTTTCAAATCTGAAATGTGTGCAACATTAGCTTCCATCTCGTTTTTCGCAAGCTCAATTGCTGCACCAAAACCTACAATACTTGCAACATTTTCCGTGCCGGCACGCATGTTGCGCTCCTGACTTCCTCCAAAAATCAATGGCGAAAGCTGCGCATCATTGTTGATGTATAAAAAACCAACGCCTTTGGGTCCGTGCAGTTTATGTGCCGAGCCACTTAAAAAATGAATTTTAATTTGCTGTAAGTCGAACGGAAAATATGCCAGACTTTGCACGGTATCTGTATGAAAAAGGGCATGATGCTTTGAGCAAATTTCTGACACCAATTTCAAATCGGTAATCGTACCGATTTCATTATTGGCATGCATTAAACTCACCAATGTTTTCACATGCGATGAACCAAGCAAATCATCTAACTGCTGCAGGTTTAAATTGCCATAAACATCTACATCCAAATGCACTACTTCAATTCCTTTTTTGCTTAACGCTGTTGCTGTGTTCAGCACACAATCGTGCTCGGTGGGCGAAGTGATAATTCGCTGAACACCCAAATCGCGAACCGCGCAGTGAAGCGTCATATTATTGCTTTCTGTTCCACCACTTGTAAAAAACAACTCCCCTGCCGAAACATTCAAATAGGATGCAATTTGCTTACGCGCTTTTTCAATGGCAGCCTTAGGCTTTCTTCCAAAAAAATGAATGGAACTCGGGTTGCCGAAATGCTCCGTCAGGTATGGTAGCATTTCATCTAACACACGCTTATCTATAGGCGTTGTTGCTGCATTATCTAAATATATTCTTTGCACGGGTTGCAATGTTTAAGCCACCAACTTTCTGTACTTGAATTTCTTCTCCAGCGTATCGCCCAAACGTTGCTTTTTGTTCTCTTCATATTCGCTGAAACTTCCTTCAAAGAAGTAAACCTGCGCATCGCCTTCAAAGGCAAGAATGTGGGTGCAAACGCGGTCTAAAAACCAACGGTCGTGCGAGATAATTACTGCGCAACCCGCATAGCTGTCTAAGGCTTCTTCAAGTGCGCGAATGGTGTTTACATCCAAGTCGTTGGTAGGCTCATCGAGCAGCAACACATTGGCTTCTTCGCGCAGCGTTAATGCCAAATGCAAGCGATTTCTTTCGCCACCCGAAAGCACTTTCACTTTCTTCTGTTGGTCGGCACCGGCAAAGTTGAATCGCCCAACATAGCTGCGGCTGTTGAGTTTCAGCTTGCCCACTTCAATCCATTCATCACCGTTGCTGATAACTTCCCAAACTGTTTTTTCGGGGTCAATGTTGGCGTGTGTTTGGTCAACGTAGGAAATCTTCACGGTTTCGCCTATTTCAAAAGTGCCACTATCGGGTTTTTCCTGCCCCATAATCATGCGGAATAAAGTTGTTTTTCCTGCTCCGTTCGGTCCGATGATGCCCACAATGCCGCCCTGCGGCAATTTGAAGTTGAGGTTTTCGTAAAGCAAGCGGTCGCCAAAAGCTTTTGAAACACCATTTGCCTCAATAACTTTTGCACCCAAGCGCGGACCCGGTGGGATGTAGATTTCCAATTTCTCTTCTTTCTGCTTGGCATCTTCCTCCAACATTCTTTCATAGTTGGTGATACGCGCTTTGCTCTTTGCCTGCCTTGCTTTTGGCGATTGTCGCACCCACTCCAACTCACGCTGTAACATCTTCATACGCTTGCCTTCGGTTTTTTCTTCTTGCTCTAAGCGCTTCGATTTTTGCTCTAACCATGAGGAGTAATTTCCTTTCCATGGAATGCCTTCGCCTCTATCCAATTCCAAAATCCATCCGGCAACATTGTCTAAGAAATAGCGGTCGTGCGTTACGCAAATCACCGTTCCTTTATATTGTTCCAAATGATGCTCTAACCACAAAATACTTTCGGCATCAAGGTGGTTGGTTGGCTCGTCAAGCAGTAACACATCGGGCTCCTGCAACAACAAGCGACACAAAGCAACCCTGCGCTTTTCGCCTCCCGAAAGATTTTTTACCAAAGCATCAGGCTCGGGGCAGCGCAGTGCATCCATGGCGCGTTCCAAAACGCTGTCAATTTCCCAAGCGTTGGCAGCATCAATTTTATCTTGCAAAACGCCCTGCCTATCTAACAGCTTGTTCATTTCATCATCGCTCATCGGCTCGGCAAATTTTTCGCTGATGACGTTGAACTCATTCAACATGTCGAAGATTTCCTTCTTGCCTTCGCGCACAATTTCAATCACGGTTTTGGAGTCGTCCAACTGCGGTTCCTGCTCCAAATAGCCAACTGAAAATGTTTTATCGCTTTCGATTTTTCCTTGATACGATTGGTCAATGCCGGCAATGATTTTCATCAAAGTGGACTTGCCGGAACCGTTCATACCTATGATGCCAATTTTGGCGCCATAGAAGAAGGAGAGATAAATGTTTTTGAGAATTTGTTTGTTGGGCGGAATGGTTTTTCCCACTCCGGTCATCGAAAAAATGATTTTATGTGTAGTTTCTGACATACGCTAAACAGTTAGGCGCGCAAAAGTAGCATAACAAGCGAACCACCATGCCGATATTTTAGTCTGTAAATAGAAAACAGAGAACATAAAAATTCAATAATTGATTTTGTAAGAAAACAGAGATTAGGAATCGTTGTTTCTTTATTCAGTTCTAAACACATTTCTGACATCTGAGTTCTGATTTCTGCGTTCTAAAAATGAAATGACAAAAAAATTCATCAAACAATTAGTGATAGCCTTTTTAGTTTCCATTGGATGGGCTGCTGCCATCAATCTGGGTAGTGTATATTTTGGCAACAGCGGTTATTGGAATGAGTTTCCGCATTTTGATGGAATTGAAAGATATTTCTGTGAACACACTTACATGAACTCGCTGATTCGCCAGCCGGTGAACACCTTCACGAATGTGATTTACCTATTAGTGGGCTTATATGTTTTGGGCATTGCATGGCGCGATTTCAGAGAGAAAAAACGCTATAATCTGATTTCGGCAAACCCGTGGTATTCGTTTGTTTATGGCATTATTCAAATTTACCTGTTTGTTGCCAGCAGCTATTTTCATTCGGGTTTAACCCTGTTTGGCAGAGACCTCGATTACTCGGGTGTTTTTAGTTTGAGTCTATACCCGCTGATGTATTTCACCCATCGGGTTGTGTTGATTTTGCGTGGCTTGCCAAGCAATGTAAAACATCCTAAAGAAGCATTTTTCCTCACCACCACTTTCACTGCTGCTTATGTTTATCTAACTTTTTTCAGCCCACCGGTTTTGGGGCGATGGATTGTGCTCGGCATGATTATCACAATGTTCATCTTTGCAGTAATTGTGGAAAGGCGCGACCCCGGCAGAACCAACAAATTGTATATGTGGCTCACCATCATCACCATTTCATTAGCCGTGATGTTCTTTGTGTTTGATAATCTGAAAATTCTTTGCGACCCCGATAGTTTTGTTCAGCCGCATGGTTTGTGGCATTTGTTTGGCGGAGTGGCAGGGTTCTATTTCTATTTCTACATCCGCAGCGAAAAGAACTTTACCACCATCCTTGCCGATAACCGCAAGAGTTACCATCAGCACGATTTATACGGCAGCTAAAAGTTGAAGTACTTCCCGATGTTTTCTTGAAGTTGCTTTGCAACCGCTGAAATTTGAGCATCATTAACTTCGCTCATCATTGGAATTCTGCCAAAGTTATTCAGGTTGGTGTAGCTCAAAATAAACTCCTCTGTTGCAACATTTTCATCGCCATTAAACACAATGCCAAGTATTTCAACCCCTGCTGCATTCAGCATTTCGCAAGTGAGCAAAGTGTGATTAATACTACCCAAATAATTTCGCGAAACAACTACTACGGGCAAATCCAGTTCAACAATTAAATCTAAAATCAATTCGCTATGGTTTATCGGTACCATAACGCCACCCGCACCTTCAATCAAAAGTCTATTAGGGGTTTCAGGCATTTCAAAGTTATTCAACTCAATTTCCACTCCATCAACAGCTGCTGCAAAATGAGGCGATGCAGGTGTGTTTAGCCTGAATGTTTCCTTATGTGTTGAAATGCCAAACTGCTTCAAAAAGTCACTATCCGTAAAATCTAATCCACCTGCCTGAATAGGCTTCCAGTAATCGGCATTCAACGCTTTGCAAAGCACTGCTGAAGCAACAGTTTTGCCAACATCTGTTCCAATGCCGGTTACAAAAAAATGTTTCGGAAAATTCGGATTCATGCTGTGCAATTATCGCACAAGAGAAGATGAAGTCAGATATTTTTTGTCGGGATAATATACGAACAGGCAACTGCCATCTTTAATGGTTTCGATGATAGGTTCTGTTAGCTCAACCGGAACACTGGGGCAACCCAAACTTCTTCCAAGCCTGCCGTTTTCTTTAATGAACTTTTCACTCACATAATCTGCGCCATGCAGCACTATGGCACGGTCAGAAGCATTGTGGTTAAAGTTTTTCTCAACCCCTTCCAGCTTTAACGACAATCCATGCTTGCCCTGATAAGTGTTTTGAGTAATATAAAATCCCAAACTGCTTTTGTAGCTTGATGGTTCATTGGAAAAATTTTGAGCAAACTCTTCACCGGTGTTTCTGCCATGCGCAACCAATGAATTAAAGAGCAAACACTTTTGCTCAAGGTCAATGATGTATAATCGCTTAAGGTTGGCTGACTGAGAGAAATCGCAGATGGCAACAATGCCAGATTGCACTTTGTTGTTCAAGGCGAGTTTACGCCAGCCGTTTAATGCCAAGCGAAAAACATTTTCAGATAACCCAAATTTCGAAAGCTGAAGTTCATGATAAATTGTGCTCAACTTCTCGGTAGAAACATTTGCTATGCCTGATGGCTTGAAACTTGTGAAAGCAACAAATGATATTGTAAGCAATAATGTCCTCAAAAGCATGCCTCGAATATACGGTTAAATCTTCCGATGGTTATTGTTCAATAACAACTTTTTTGCGGATGCTGTGGTGGTTTGAACTAAGCTGCAAAACATAAATGCCTGATGCAAGCATCGGCAACTCTAATTTACTGTTGAAATTTAATGCCTCATACTTCGCAACTGTTTTACCATTCAAATCCAGCAACGCTACATCATAAGAATATGCATCTGTTGTTAACTGAAGAAATGAAGAAGCAGGTTGAGGATAAACTTTCAAAGCCAAAGGCTCAACCTGTTGAATGTGCACCCCCACACCAATGGTGTCGCATTTTTCAATTGTGCATTCGCGGCTATCGGTAACAGTTACGCAGTACTTTCCGGCAGAAATGTTTGCTAAAGTTTGCTGCACAGATGAATCACCCCAAACATAAAGGTATGGCGATTGCCCTCCGCTCGCCAAGGCGGTTATGCTTCCATCTGTGGCAGACGAAGAAGAAGGATTATTGCGTTGGGTGTTCACCACTAAAGCTGTGGTTGGTTCAAGCACTGGTGCAATGCTTGTTGAAACACAACTGCCATCGGTTACCGTTACGGTGTAAACTCCTTGTTTTAAACCAACTGCCGTTTTACCCACTTGTTGCGGAACTGTGTTCCAAATGTAGGTATAGCTGCCATTTCCACCGGTTGGGTTGGCGGTTGCTGTTCCATTTGCGCCACCCTTGCAACTCACATCTTTCACTTGAATGGCAAGTGTAATCGGAACATTCTTCACCGTGTCAGAAGCTGCGAACTTACATCCAAAGGCATCGGAAACAGTTACGGTGTAAACACCCGGAGTGAGGTTTGAAATACCTGCCGATGACTGATTGGTTTCCCATAGATATTGAAATGGCGGTTTGTTTTCGCTGCTGTAATTCACCGTAACCGAACCTGTGTTGGTGCAGGTTGGTTTGGCAACAAAACCAAAGCTTGGTTGAAGTTTACACGCGTCCTCCAGATTCAATCGCAATGCAAACACTTTGGTGTAAGATTGACTGCTGCTCAGTGAGTCGTACTCTTCGCCACTTGCCCATCTGAAAAATGGATTGCCGAAATAGCGATACCAATTGGATTTTGGCGTGTATAACTCCTCGGTTGTGCCAACACTCAAACTCTTATTTCCTTGCTCGACAATAGCCAACAAATACTTTCCTGCATTCAATTTTGCAGCGCCAATAAAATTCAGCGTAAGTGATTTTCCGTTAACAGAATCAGCAGAAGTTGTGGTGTAAGCAATCGTTGAATCCATCAAACTTCCCGGAGTAGTTCCAAACTGATACAAACGGAATTTTGTTACCGAGCCAATGTTCGGGTTGTTCAAAAACACTGTTGCACTTTTCACACGCGATGGATTAACCAATTCAAACACATGCCCAAACTCGCCCGTTGATGCGCCAATGCTAACAGAGCTTGTTACAATGCCATTGTCGCGTGCATACAATGAATCAGTAACAATAAAATTAAACAGCGCTGAGTCATTCTCCGGTTTTCCATCAGGCTGAGTTGTTTTGGTGAAATACAACAAACTGTATGTACCGGTGTCGTTAGTAGTGAATGGAGTGAAGTTCACAGTGCTCACTAACCCCGAACCAAGCGAAGCAATGTTAGCGCTATCCATCCTAAGCAATTGATTGCCCTTGAAAACAGCCGCAAAAACTTTTGAGTTAGCGAGTGTGTTGATACCATCATTTAGCACTGTTGCTGATGGTGTGAAAGTTTTTTGCTGCGAGCGCGGCACAAGCGAATAATCTGTTGGGCGAACACTCGATTGAATTGCCAAATCAAATTGCGGCTTCAACTCCACTTTAATGTCATCAATGAACAAAAGGTTTTTGTTGAATGAATTATTGCGAAAAGCTAAATGAACAACTTGACCACTATAAGGAGTTAAGTCAACGCTTCTGATAATCGGATTTGTTTGCTCAGCACCTGTGCTGAATAAAATGGTAGTGAAATTTCCTGTAGCATTTCCGGTTGTTGAAACACGCACTTCATAACCATCGCGAAAATCGGGGTCTGATGCAAATGCTTTCCAACTCAAAGTTGCATTTCCTGAAAGATTGATTGCAGGCGTAATTAACCAATCATCGGCAGTGGCAGGTGGCGCGTACCACGATGTACTCACGGCTGCACTGTCTTTTGTTGAACTGTTATATTCTGCAGTTACCCATGCATCGGTTACAAAGGCAACTTGCGCAGCAGGTGTTTTAGCATCGGCATTAACCAAAGTAAATGTTCCGGGGATTCCGTTTTGGAAGTCTTCAAGAAAAATAACCTGTGCAGAAAATTCAGCGCAAAACAAAAACAGCAATAAAACAAGTAAGGAGTGCTTCATCAAATTCTGTTTACTTCAATAACCATGAATTTTTTACGGCTAAAGGCTTTTACTTTGAACTGCTTCATCACTTGCATTTGCCTGAACATTTTTGCTTATATCGGTTGATATGGCTGAGAGCTTATTTTTTAGCGGCTCAATTTTTTGCAAAAAAACTGATTTGTACTTTTCAGGAAGAGGTTCACTCACAGCAAGTTTTTGGCGCGAAGGGTCAACCTGTTGACCGTCTTTCCAAAAGCGATAACAAACGTGGGGTCCTGTGGCAAGCCCTGTGCTGCCAACATAACCAATCACTTCCCCCTGACGCACGCGCACACCCGGACGAACTCCTTTTGCAATTTTACTCATGTGCAAATACTGCGTTTTGTACTGCCCATTGTGGCGCACTTTAACATAGTTGCCATTGTTAGCTTTATAGCTGGCTTCTTCCACCACTCCATCTGCGGTGCTCATAATCGGAGTTCCATAAGGAGCTGCATAATCGGTTCCCAAATGTGCTTTCATTTGTCTGGTTACGGGATGCAAACGCGCTTTTGAAAACCTTGAACTGATTCGGAAAAACTCTAATGGCGCTTTCAGAAACTGGCGTTTCATGCTTTCGCCTTTTTCATCATAAAAATCACCTTCGTGCGAGGCATCTTTTTGAAAGTAGTATGCTTGATAATCTTTGCCGCTGCTGTTAAACAAACATGCATGAATGGTTCCTACACCAACACTTTCACCCTCCACAAAATCTTCATCGTAAATAATTTTGAAATAATCGCCTTGTTGAATGCGGTAGAAATCAATTACACATGCAAAGATGTTTGACATACGCACAGCAATGGATGACGGTATGCTGTTCGATTCCAAGGTTTCATAAAGCGAACTTTTAACAATGCCGCCAACCTCTTTTCGCTTGCGCACCACTGCATGTTTTCCACGCCAGATGTAAAGCGAATCATCTAAGTTAAACACAACATAGTTCACCTTATCTTCTTCGTAAATCAATTTGCTTGGCACCATGCCACTGTCGGTGGGGGCAAGCACAACGGTGTAGTTGTTTCCGGCACGCAGCCTACGCGGATTGAAAATATCTTTCGACTCGCTGATAATATATGCCGCAGCCGATGTGGCAATGTTGTGCTTTGAAAAAATATCTGTTATCAATTCACGCGGTTCAACAGCGCATGAAAGCAGCTGACATCCGGTTAAATTCATTCCATAACGAATAATTTGTTCCTGCACAGAACTGTGGTTTTCAGAGGTATCTTCTTCGTCCTCAACTTCAACACTTTGTGTAAAGTTCCAAACTCCAACGGCAGAAACAACAGCAAATGCCGCTAATGAAATCAGTAGCCAACTTTTCTTCATGGGTTACGAATATAACGGCTTGATTTAGTTGAACCAATGATTGCAGAATGAGTTTTCGGCAATGAGCGTTGAAGTGCGCAATTATCTGAACAATAAAAAAAGGGAAGACATTGTGCCTTCCCTTTCTTGAATGAATATCCTAAAACAGAAATTAATATCTGTAGGTATCTGTTTTAAATGGTCCGTTTACCGGAACACCGATGTAATCTGCCTGTTCCTGTTCCAACTTTTCAAGTTTGGCGCCTATGTGGTCAAGGTGAAGCATTGCTACTTTCTCGTCCAAATGCTTAGGCAACACATACACTTTGTTTTCATAGTTCTCACTATTCTTCCAAAGTTCAATTTGTGCAAGTGTTTGATTGCAGAATGAGTTACTCATTACAAATGAAGGATGCCCCATGGCACAACCCAAGTTCACCAAACGACCTTCGGCAAGCACAATGATTTCTTTTCCATCCACATTGTAAACATCCACTTGCGGTTTGATAGCATATTTGGTAGCGCCATAATTGGTATTCATCCAAGCCATGTCAATTTCATTGTCAAAGTGTCCTATGTTGCACACCACCGATTTGTCGCGCATGGCTTTGAAATGGCGGTCGCGGATAATTCGCACGTTTCCTGTAGCTGTAACAAAAATGTTTGCACGGGTAACGGCTTCATCCATTGTAATCACTTCAAAACCATCCATTGCGGCTTGCAAAGCACAAATCGGGTCAATTTCAGTTACCAAAACACGGCATCCGGCACCACGCAATGACTCTGCCGAACCTTTGCCTACATCACCATAACCGGCAACCACAGCCACTTTTCCTGCCAGCATTAAATCTGTAGCTCTGCGGATGGCATCTACCAATGACTCGCGGCAGCCGTATTTGTTATCAAACTTCGATTTTGTAACCGAGTCGTTTACGTTAATTGCAGGCATTGGCAATGTGCCTTTTTTCATGCGCTCATAAAGGCGGTGAACACCTGTGGTAGTTTCCTCGCTCAAACCTTTTATTCCTGCCACCAATTCAGGGTAACGGTCAAGCACCATGTTGGTAAGGTCGCCACCATCATCCAAAATCATGTTTAAAGGCTGACCATCTTTAAATGCAAACAATGTTTGTTCAATACACCAGTCAAACTCTTCTTCATTCATTCCTTTCCATGCATAAACAGGTATTCCTGCAGCGGCAATGGCAGCGGCAGCATGGTCTTGAGTTGAGAAAATGTTGCATGAACTCCAGGTAACATCAGCGCCCAACTCAACTAAAGTTTCAATTAAAACTGCTGTTTGGATGGTCATGTGCAGGCAGCCTGCAATTCTTGCACCACTCAATGGCTTCGATGCGCCAAACTCTTTGCGCAATGACATCAAACCGGGCATTTCGGCTTCGGCTAACTTAATTTCTTTTCTGCCCCATTCTGCTAAAGCAATATCCTTCACTTTGTAGGCAAGGCGTGTTTCTGTTGTTGTTGACATATAATTATTTTTTTTTGCGGTGGCGAAGATAACTACTTAATCGAAGAAAGCGATAATGAAGCTGAAAGTGAAATCCTAAGTCATTCATTTTCAACCAAAAGTGTTATTTGTTTTGCCGTGCTTTTGGAAAACACAAACAAAAAACTACTTTTGCCGCCCCAAAATAGTTGGAAATATGTACGCCATAGTAGAAATTCAAGGTCAGCAGTTTAAGGTGGAAGCCGGTAAGAAGGTTTACGTTCACCGTTTGGAAGGTAATGAAGGCGAGAGCGTGAGCTTCGACCGAGTGTTGCTTACCGACAATGGCGGAACAGTTTCCGTGGGCACACCAACACTTAGCGGTGTGAAGGTGAATGCAAAAATTCTTCAGCACCTGAAAGATGACAAAGTAACTGTGTTTAAAAAGAAACGCAGAAAAGGTTACAAGCTAACCAAAGGTCACCGTCAATCATTAACACAAATCGCGATTGAAAGCATCGGATAACTTTCTATTCAACAACAGAAAATTTGTAAGTCATGGCTCATAAGAAAGGCGAAGGTAAGGTAAAGAACGGCAGAGACTCCCACAGCAAACGATTGGGAATTAAAATTTTTGGTGGCGACACTGCTGCTCCCGGCAACATCATTGTTAGGCAGCGCGGCACAGCTTATCACCCCGGCAAAGGTGTGGACATGGGCAAAGACCACACCATCTTTTCATTGGAAACCGGTGTGGTGAAATTCACCCGAGGCAAAAATGACAGACGTTTTGTGCATGTGGTTCCAGTGGTAGAAGCATAACAGAACAACATTAAACTTTAAGCCTCTCGATTTCGAGGGGCTTTTTTTGTTTTTGTTTCAAAAAAATGAAGAAGAAACTAAGTCCTATTCTTGCCGTGTTTATCACTGTGTTCATTGACATGTTGGGCGTAGGCATTATCATCCCGATTTTTGCACCGCTCATCATCCGCAATGAGCATGGTATGTTACCGCTTACCACACCCGATGCCACCAAAAACATGGTGTATGGCGTTTTGGCTGCTTCATTTGCCATTGCACAGTTTTTCGGGGCGCCCATTTTGGGGGCATTGGCAGATAAAAAAGGACGCAAGCGTATTCTTCAACTCAGCATTGTGGGCACATTTGTGGGCTATGTGTGCTTTGCCTTAGCCATTCATTTCAAATTGTTGTGGCTACTGTTTATTGCGCGCATTTTACCGGGCTTCATGGGCGGCAACATCGCCATTGTGCTTGCATCGCTTGCCGACATCAGTGAGCCGAAAGACCGCGCAAAAAATTTTGGATTGGTTGGCATGGCTTTTGGCATGGGATTCATTTTAGGACCTTTCATTGGTGGTGTACTGGCGCAACCCACCGAGTGGTTCCCTTGGTTTGATTACGCCACACCTTTGTGGTTCACTGCTTTGCTGGCTGTTGTGAACCTTTACTATGTAGCCAAACAGTTCCCCGACACATTTAAACCAAGCGGGGTGGCAGAACTTAACCTTTGGATGGGTTTCAAAAACATCAGGCGGGCAATTGGGTTGGTGGAAATGAGAATTATACTGCTCACACTTTTCCTGCAAACCTTCGGCTTTAGCTTTTTCATGCAGTTTTTTCAGGTGTATTTGATAAAGGAATTCGATTTCAATCAAAAGCAAATTGGTATGCTGTTTGGATACATTGGGCTGTGGATTGCTTTTACGCAAGGTGTGGTGAACAGGGTGGTTTCATCAAGGTTTCAGTCATCGAAAGTTTTGAGGGTTAGTTTACTTTGGATGGGCATTGCGCTGCTTGCCATTTTGCTGCCCAATGACTGGAAATGGTTGTTGTTGGTTCATCCGCTTTTGGCTTTGGCACAAGGGGTAACGGGACCCAACCTCACCAGCATTGTGTCGCAACTCAGCCCAAAAGAAACGCAGGGCGAAATGCTGGGCATTCAGCAATCGGTGCAGAGTCTATCGTTTGCCATTCCGCCACTAATTGCGGGGGTGTTAGTGAGCTTCAATTCCGGCTTGCCAATTGTGGCTTCGGGTGTAATTACCATTGCAGCATGGGCAGTGTTTTTCTTTGGGTTCAAGCATAAAGATGTGTAGCGATTTTAGCATAAGCCTACATTTGCTTCCTAATTTTTGATGATGTGATTAAACATTACTTAAGCAGGGGCTACCGCATCAGCCGATATGTGGTTTACAAAGAAACCTTAGTGAACTACAGGGAATTGTTCTGGTCGTTTCTTGGAGCATTTGCGGGCATTGGCGCTATTGGTTGGGTTCAAAGTTTTTACTTCACGGAAATGGAAAACATTTTTCTGATTGGTTCATTTGGCGCCACAAGCGTGTTGATTTATGGCGCCATTCAAAGCCCGCTTGCACAGCCGCGAAACTTGATTGGAGGACATTTGGTGAGTGCGTTGATTGGGGTTACGGTGTTTAAACTTATGCCCGATGTGCTTTGGGTGTCGGCTGCGCTTGCAGTTTCGCTTTCCATTTTGGCAATGCAATTCACCAAAACACTGCACCCACCGGGTGGCGCCACTGCACTGATTGCAGTAATAGGAACTGAAAAAATTAAAGCATTAGGCTACTGGTATGTTTTATCGCCTGTGCTAACGGGTGTAATGATTTTGCTCATTGTTGCTTTAGTGTTCAACAACCTTACTTCGCAGCGCAGCTACCCTGCTGCAAACGGCAGATTTTCGAAAGGATTGAAAATGCTGATTAAGCCGGTTAAACTGCGATTAAAAACATTGCAAAAGGCATAGAACTTGTGCGCAAACATAAAGCGAATGAAAAAAGACATTGCAAGCAGGACGGATGTAGAATTGCTGGTGAACACTTTCTATGGCAAGGTAAAAGCGAACGAAATAATTGGACCAATTTTTGAGGAAGTTGCCAAAGTGCATTGGGAAACGCACCTGCCTAAAATGTATGCCTTTTGGTCGGGCTTATTGCTTGGTGAGCATTTTTATGCAGGCAACCCAATGGAAAAACATATTGCATTGAGCAAACAAACAGCAATGACCGACAAAGAATTTGCGGTGTGGCTAAAACTGTTTACCGAAACCACCGATGAGCTTTTTGAAGGTGAAAAAGCAAACGAGGCAAAGCAACGGGCTGCCAACATTGCAAGGCTGATGCTGCATAAAATTCAAACACAAAATGTTTAGGCGCTGTTGTAATTAGCGCATTGGTGGAGCTGAATCACTTATCCACATTGTTCATTTTATTGAACAATAAAATGATATTTTGCAGCGCGTTTTCATTCACCATTTCAGAACAAACCTTTTTAAAACATGGCAAACATTTTAATAGCTGATGACGAGAAAGCAATCCGCAAAACACTGCGTGAAATTTTAGAGTTTGAAGGCTACAATGTTTCGGAGGCGGAAGATGGCGCAAAAGCGCTGAGCATGATTAAGGAGAATGACTATGACCTTGTGCTGTGCGACATCAAAATGCCGAAAATGGATGGCATGGAAGTGCTTGCAAAATCAATGGCAGAATCGCCCGAAACGCCATTTATTATGATTTCGGGGCATGGAAGTGTGGAAAACGCTGTGGAAGCCACCAAAAAAGGGGCGTTTGATTTCGTTTCAAAGCCACCGGATTTAAACCGCCTGCTCATCACCATCCGCAATGCCTTAGACAAGGCTAACTTGATGATTGAAGCCAAAGTGCTGAAACGCAAAGTGGGCAAAACGCGCGAAATCGTTGGCGAATCACCGGCTATCAAAAAGATAAAAGACACCATTGACCGTGTGGCGCCAAGCGATGCACGGGTGCTGATAACCGGTGAAAACGGAACCGGCAAAGAACTTGTGGCGCGATGGATACATGAAAAAAGCAGCCGCGCAAATCATCCGTTGGTGGAGGTGAACTGCGCTGCCATACCCGGTGAATTGATTGAAAGCGAGCTTTTCGGGCACGAAAAAGGCGCCTTTACTTCTGCCATAAAAACCCGCATAGGTAAGTTTGAACAGGCGCACGGTGGCACGCTGTTTTTAGATGAAATTGGCGACATGAGCATTGCCGCACAGGCAAAAGTTTTGCGTGCCTTGCAGGAACACAAAATTACGCGCGTGGGTGCCGACAAAGACATTATGGTGGATGTGCGCGTGATTGCCGCCACCAACAAAGACCTGCTGAAAGAAACCGAAGAAGGGCGCTTCCGCCTCGACCTCTATCACCGCCTGGGGGTTATCATCATCCATGTGCCATCGCTGAACGAGCGCAGAGATGATGTGCCGCTGCTTGCCGAGCGTTTTGCCAAAGAAATTTGTGAAGACTATGGCATCCACCGCAAGTTGATTACACCAAAAGCCCTTGAAGAACTGAAACTGATGAACTGGACGGGCAACATCCGCGAGCTGCACAATGTGATGGAGCGCTTGGTGATTTTAAGTGGCACAAAAATTACAGAAGAGGAAGTGCGCACCTACGTTACCAACACTCAAGCCAAAGACACACCCGTGGATTTGTTTGAGAGCTTCGATAAGTTTCAGGATTTCAAAGAGCACATTGAAAAGCTATTTATTGAGCACAAGCTGAAAAAGTTTGGGTGGAACGTTTCCAAAACTGCCGAAGTGCTGGACATTCAGCGCAGCCACCTTTACAACAAGATTGAGAAATACGATTTAAAACGCACGTAACCATAGCCCACGGTTAAAACCGTGGGCTATGAAAATGCGAGGCAAAATGCAAAACCGTTTCAACGGTTTAAAAGCAAGAATTAAAGAATTGCATATGCCACATTCGTTCAATAAAATATGGATACACACCATTGGGTCAACCAAAGAGACCAATTGGTTTACCCGCTTTACGAGTTGACCGAAGAAGAAATAAAAATCATTGAAAACGCATAACATCATAGCCAATGACCAAAGAAACCGCCATCAAACTATTTGAAGAAAAGCAAGTGCGCACCGTTTGGGATGCAGAGCAAGAGAAATGGTATATATCTATTGTGGATGTAATAGAAATATTGACCGGAACAGACAGACCAAGAAAGTATTGGAGCGACCTGAAAGCCAAGCTAAAAAAAGAAGGTAGTGAGTTGTCCGAAAACATCGGACAACTGAAAATGCAATCAGCAGATGGAAAATTCTATAAAACCGATGTTGCTGATACAGAGCAGCTATTCAGGTTAATTCAATCTATACCATCCCCCAAAGCAGAGCCTTTTAAACTTTGGCTGGCACAAGTGGCTGCTGAACGATTAGACGAAATGCAAGACCCGGAATTGAGCATTGATAGAGCCTTGGAGCAATACCTGAAATTGGGTTATTCAGAAAACTGGATCAACCAACGATTGAAAAGTATTGAAATTCGCAAAGAACTCACCGATGAATGGAAAAAGAGAGGATTGAAAGAAGGGATACAGTTTGCAACACTTACTGATATAATCACCAAAGCTTGGAGCGATAAAACTACCAAAGAATATAAGGTGCTGAAAGGTTTGAAAAAAGAAAACCTGCGGGATAATATGACCAATACTGAATTGATTCTGAATATGCTTGCCGAAGCATCAACCAAAGATATATCCGCAGCTACCAACCCAAAAGATTTTGAAGAAAGTAAAAAAGTAGCCAAACAAGGCGGCAATGTAGCAAAAGTGGCAAGATTAGAGCTGGAAGCCAAAACAGGAAAAAAAGTGGTGTCTGCGTTAAATGCCAAAGATGTTTTGAAAGCACTGCCTGAGGTGAAGAAAAATGCAAAAAAAGAAAAATAGGAATCAATGAAAGCCAATGAACTACAAATAAAATGAGTAGAGTTAAATTTGAGTTACAAGACGTAAACCTTTTTAACGACAACCATTGGAAAAAAATGAACCAGTTTTTCCTTGAGTATTTACCAAAGTTTGAGACCGCTTTCAGACCAGTTATTAAAAACTTAAAATATGTAAGTACCTATTGAAAATGAAAAACCACTTTTTACTCATACTGCTGCTATTAGTAACTATATGTGGATTTTCGCAAAGCAGGTATATTTCAGCCACCACTAAAAAAATAGTTTATACAAGAGATGGTGGAGTTTGCCAATGCTGCGGCAGTTCACAAAGTTTAGAGTACGACCATATTATTCCATTTTCTTGCGGTGGTAGTAATGCTGCATCAAATATTCAGTTACTTTGTATGAGGTGCAACCGCAGTAAATCGAACAGTTGCGTATGTAAAATTCATAATAAAAGAGTTGGCACAAATTGTTGTAGTGGCAATACAACAAAAAGCACATCAGCAACTTCAACACAATGTTCAGGAACTACGAAAAAGGGAGAGCGATGCAAAAACAAAACAACCAATTCAAGCGGGAGGTGTCATTTACATTAATAGTTTAGAAAACCAATTTTATATGAATAGCAATTTTTTATTTGCAGTTGACTTAACTACAGAAGAAGTAATCGTTTCCGAATCACCCAAAGGAAGCAATAAAGTGAATTTTATTGAACGCATAGGGCGTAAAGACAATGAAATACTTTACAATGCTGTTGTAACCCTAACCGGCATTACAAAAGTATCTAATTTTGATGTTGGAATTTTTAAGGCAATGGATAAGGTTTGTCAAATGTTGTATAATAAACATAGTTCAACTAAGTAGCATTAAGTTAATGGTGTTCTTCACTAATACAAAAAAAATAAAGAATAAAGTGAAGAACTAAAAATTATCATTGACATCAGATTTTTCAAAAAAAACAAGAGCCAAAATCTCATTGGTTTATTAGAAACAAACTCGCAGATTCCATAGCCTACGGTTGAAAACGTAGGCTATGTTCAAATTCATTAAAACTTTTCTACCTTCGTTACCACAACAAAAAAACCTTCATCAGAACCCTTTAAAGATTTGTTTCAAAATGCTGCTCTGAATGAAATACACCTTACCATTTCTCTTTGTTTTATTCTTCTTTTCATCTAATGCACAAGTAGGCATCAACATCCTGATTCCCGACAGCAGCGCAGTGTTGCAATTGGAATCCGACCGCAAAGGCTTAGGCTTAACCCGCCTCACTGCCGCACAGCGCGATGCCATTGCCTCGCCCCTCAATGGCTTAACCATCTTTAATGTGGAAGACAGCGTGATTGAATACTGGAACGGCAGTTGCTGGCTAAAAACCTACGAGCGCAACTGTTACGAATGCCGTTTCAACATGTCTGTTAGCCACTCCTTCGACACCCTCGACCGCGTGGTGAGCGATTCAGTGTTCACCACCGTAAACATTCTGCAAACCAACGGCACCACCGACATTTCGGTGGTGTACATCGCCACTCCCCCACCCGGTGTGCAGGTGTATTTTGAAGGACCCACCACCATTGACTCTATCGGCAGCGTGAAGCTGGTGGTAAAAGCCGATTTGTTTGCTCAGGCAGGCACTTTCTCCATCATTGTTCAAGGCATTTGCGACAACGAAATCAAATTTGTTACCTACACCGTTTATGTGGCGCCATGTGTGGAAGTGGATGTTTTTACCGATCAGTTTAACTACGACCTGCAGGCAGCCAACGCACCACTGCTGCCACCCGGCTCATTAAAGTGTGTAATATTCCGTGTTAATCAAGGTGCGCAAATCCGCTCCTCCGATGCCACAGTGCCATCCTACACCACCGGCAATCTGAACCCAAATTCCATTGTGGGCATCAGAAACAACGGGGCATTCATCGGGCGTGGTGGCGATGGCGGCTTTGGCGGCAACTTCAACCAGTTCCCTCCGGGCAACCCCGGGCAAAACGGTGGTGATGCAATGAATTTAACCACACGAACCGTGATTTTGAACAGCGGAAACATTTATGGTGGCGGTGGCGGTGGCGGCTCAGTGGGACTTACCTTTTCATTTCAAGTGCCCATTGTGGGCACAGTTACGCTTGGCGCAGGGCTTGGCGGTGGTGGTGGCAGCGAAAACGGGCAAGGCGGTGCAGCCCCACCAGGCGGTTTCAATATTGGTTTGTTTCAGGATGGCGACAGCGCCACTGCGGGCATTAACTCTATTCCGGGGCAGGGTGGCGTTATTGCACTGCCTATTTCCATTCCAATTAATATAGCCACCATCAACATTATTCCCAGTGGTGGTGGTGGCAATGGCGGTGGCTTTGCACAAGCCGGACAACCGGGCTTTTTTGATGTTGCCATTCAGGTTTGTGTTGCTATTCCCATTATCGGAACCACATGTTTTAATGTGCCATTGGGCGGGCTTGTGCCTGTGTTTGGCGCACCGGGCGGGCAAGCCGGCAGGGCAATCCGTAGAAATAACAACCCACTCAGCGGCTTGCCCGATGGCTCCTATAATTCTTTCTTCATCAAGGGCGTTGTTGGTCCGTAAATTTTATGCAGCATGAATACTCAAAATTCAAATCATAGTTCCGCATTCACTTGTCTTGCTTCTCATGTCTCACATCTCATGTCTAAAATCTCATTGCTTATTTTTCTTTTCCCTTTTTCGTTAATAGCAGGCGATGCAGTGATAAGCATGAAATACACCGATGCGAAAATCCCAGCCGCCAAGGTGGAACTGAAATGGTTTTTAACCGATGAGCTTTGCAAAATGCAAATGATGTATGCCTATGAAAACCAAAACACCACCACCGTTTTTTTGCCTAACACCGAAAAAAACAGCCTGCTGATGTATGATGTGAAGGCGGATGAAAAAAGTAAGTATTTGTTTACCCTGCCACTTGAAACTTTGAAAGGCGACACACGTTTTGCTTTCAACCGAAGCAAGGTAAAAGAAGGCAAAGAGGAAAAAACTATTGCCGGTGTGAGTTGCAAAAAAGTTACACTCACCACCGATAGGTTTGTTGCTGAATTTTGGCTCGCAAAATCGCTGCCCGATGGTGGAAAGTGGATGAATTTCTTTCGCTCCTATCCTGAACTTGCAGCCATTGCCGATGCCGAATTGCAAGGCTTCCCGCTGGCTTCGGTCATCAAAGATTTATCGGGCAATGTTATTGCTTCGTTTGAAACCACTTCGGTGCAGCAATCGCCAATTTCAAAAAACGAGTTCACTGTTCCGGCAGGCTATCGGTCAATTGAAGATGCAAGGAAGGAAAAGTAACCTCAGTTAAAGTAGCCGCCCTTCTCAATCATGTAATCAGCTATTGTTCTGCGCACATCCTTTGGGTTGATGTTGTAGGTGCGCAGCATTCTTCGTGTCAATCTTTTTAAAATTGATTTTTCAATTCCCGAAGCGTAACTGTCTAAAGCATTGTTGGCAGCCTTGCGTGCCACATCCAATGCATCATACAAATACATTTTTGCCATTAATGTTTTGATGTGCAACTCGCGCTTGTCGGTGGTTGGCTTTGCAGCTAATTTTTTCACGCGCAGGAAAGCTGATTCGGTGAGGAACGCCATAGCCAGAATATCGGCAAGGTTCATCACTATTTCCTGCTCTTCCACCAATTTGCTTTTTAGCTTGTTGCCTGCCGAGCCGGTGATTATCATGAACAATGCTTTCAGGTTATTAATGAATTCAAACTCCGGCTCCAACTCCCCTTTCGCGCTGAAAGGATTGTAATTGCTAAAAATTGCACCCGGCAGAAATTGCTTTGCTGCCGCAATGTTCAATTCCTTAGTGGCAAATGCGCGCTTGTAAAATTCTGCCAACGCCAACATGCGGTTGATTTCATTAGTACCTTCATAAATTTTGGTGATGCGTGCATCGCGGTAAGCCATTTCCACGCCTGTTTCCATGCTGTAGCCCATGCCGCCAAAAATTTGAATGGCTTCATCAGCAGTGTTGCACATCATTTCCGAGCCATGCACTTTCAAAATGGCACACTCAATGGCAAACTCGCGCATGGCATTGATTTTGGCATCGTTTTCGCTACTGCCGCTTTGCAAAAGCTGCGCATGTTTTTTGTCCACCTTCTCCCCCACGCTGTACACGCCCGATTCCAATGCAAAAAGGTCGGAAGCTATTTTGCCAATTTTTTGCTTGATGGCGCCAAAATCGCCAATCGGCTTATTGAACTGAATTCTGTTTTTGGCATATTCCACAGTTTTTTCAATGCCGAATTTCATGCCACCGCAGCCTCCGGCAGCAATTTTTATTCTGCCGCTATTAAGTATGTTCAGCGCCATATTGAACCCTTTGCCACGCTCGCCAAGCAGGTTTCCCTTCGGCACTTTCACGTTGTTGAAAAACACCATCACGGTGGACGATGCTTTGATGCCCATCTTCTTCTCTTCCTTGCCTAATTCAATGCCGCCAAAACTTTTCTCCACAATGAAAGCTGAGAGCTTTTCATCGTCATCAATCTTGGCAAAAACGGTAAATACTTCTGCGAAGCCACCGTTGGTAATCCACATTTTTTGTCCGTTCAAAATGTAGTGTGTGCCTTCGGTATTCATCACTGCTCGGGTTTTGCCGCTGTTGGCATCGGAGCCTGCGCCCGGTTCGGTAAGGCAATAGCTGCACCCCCATTCGCCACTTGCAATTTTGGGCAGATACTTCGCTTTTTGTGCTTCAGTTCCATACCATGCAATTGGCAATGAACCAATGGAAGTTTGGCAACCAATGGTGGTGGCAAATGAAAATCCACCTGCAAGCCCTTCAGTAAAAAGCAATCCGGTGTTAAAGTTCAAACCCAGTCCGCCATGTTTTTCATCAATGGAAACACCGCATAAACCAAGCGCAGCAGCCTTATGGAAAATTTCCAGCACCAACTCTTTATCTTTTTCTGCATCAAGGCTTGCCACTTTTGCAATGCCCATGCCGTGTACCTCCTGCAGCATAAAGTCTTTCACGGTGTGCAGAATCATTTTGTCTTCATCAGTAAAATCCTCAGGAATAAAAACTTCGCTGATGTTAGTGTTGCGCAGCAGAAATGCGCCACCTGTGAGCGCAGTATTTTTTGACATGGATGAATTGTTTTAAGGCAATGAAAGTAAAAAGTTCCCGTTTCCGCTTGTTGATAAATTTAAATGCATAATGATTGAAATTGAGAATTTCGCAACCACAACTCATTTGAAATTCATGCTAAATAAAATCATAAACGAGCCGGTAACTATTTACAAATACGATAAGTTCATTACAGGATTTATCCCCGGACTTTTAGCGCCACTGCTTGGTGTGTGTTTGTTTTACATCGCCAAATTCAATTATATGCCTTTTGAAAACTACCTGAGGTATGTGATGAAACCACAGATTTTTCCGCCAATGTTCAGTTTGGGTGTGGTAATGAATTTGTTTGTTTTTTTCCTGTTTGTTTCGCGCAATTATTATCGCGCTGCCCGCGCAGTGATTTTCGCTTCCATCCTTTACTCCATTCCAATTTTAGTGGTAAAGTTTTTGCTCTAACTGCTAAAGCAAACCACTGCCACACTCATTGCAACGGCATACCCAAATGCACCAAGTGCATTAACTTTTAGCAGTGGGTCAAAGTCTCTGTGGGCGGTGGTGCCTTGAACTTTCATAGCCGATATAAAAAACGGAATCAACGAAATGGCTACTAAAGCGTTGCCAATGAAACTCACCTTGAAAAAATACATGGTGCAAAGTGAAGCAGCCGTTGCAACCATTACCAACGCATAAAAATATCGCTTGGCATGTTGAAGTCCGAGCTGCACTGCCACAGTAATTTTGCCGCTTTCGGCATCGTTCTCAATGTCGCGCATGTTGTTTAGGTGCAAAACAGTGGTAGCCATGGCTCCTAAAGCAATGGCGGCAAAACCAACTTCAAATTTGAGTGTATTGGTTTGCAAAAAATAACTGCCGCAAACACCCACGATTCCGAAAAAGAGAAACACAAACAAGTCGCCCAAACCTTTATAGCCATAAGCGTTTTTTCCAACAGTGTATTTTATGGCAGCAGCAATGGCAGCAATACCAATTGCAAAAAAGAATAAGGCAATTCCGCTTCGCTGCAATGCCTCGGCAATCAACCACAACCCGAAACCAAGCGAAAGAAACGTTGTAACTACCATTGCTAATTTCATTTCCGTAAAGCTAATTTCGCCACTTTGAATTGCACGGGCAGGACCAATCCTTTGAGCATTATCGGTTCCTTTTTCGGCATCGCCATAATCATTGGCAAGGTTGGATAGAATTTGCAGAAAAAGAGTGGTGAGCAATGTGAGTGAAAAAATCTTATGACTGAATGATTGAGCACTCTGCGCATAAGCCAGACCGCTCCCTGCAATGATGGAAGAAAAAGCAAGCGGCAACGTTCTTAAACGCATTGCACCAATCCATGCTTTTATATTTGCTGCCATTAAGCAAAGATGAAAATCGCTTAAACATTAGTTACCGGAAAGTGAATAAGTTCGTAAAATGAAATCGCCATTCCTCCTACTGCTGCTGATGCACAGTTTCGTTTTTGCTCAAACCTTCGACATTCAAGGACACAGAGGTGCACGCGGACTGTTCCCGGAAAACTCCATAGTGGGTTTTATCGAAGCCTTGAAAATAGGTGTAAAAACTTTGGAGTTAGATGTGGTAATTTCAAAAGATCAACAAGTGGTCATCAGCCACGAGCCTTGGATGAGTGCCACCATCTGCAACACCGAAGCCGATGATAAAGATCGATTCAACATCTATAAAATGACTTATGCCGAGATAAAAAAGTTTGATTGCGGCAGCAAACCGCACCCCAAATTCCCACAGCAACAAAAAATTGCAACACATAAGCCTTTGCTTGCAGAAATGATTGATTCCATTGAAAACTTTGTAAAGCAAAACAACCTCCCACTCCCCTACTACAACATCGAAACCAAATCTTCGCCCGATGGCGATGATGTTTTTCACCCGAAGCCAGAAAAATTCATGGAGTTAGTTTATGAAGTAATTCGCGATAAAGGAATTCTGGAACGCTGCATCATTCAATCATTCGACCCACGCACACTGATTGCTTTGAAGGAAATAAATTGCTTTCTGCCACAGGCATTGCTAGTTGCCAATGCCAATGGTGTGAAGAAAAATCTCGCCCGCCTGCCCTTTCAACCTGCTATTTACAGTCCAAATTATTTATTGCTGAATAAAAGCACAGTAACCTATTGCCGCTCAAAGGGAATCAAGGCGATTCCTTGGACGGTAAACGATGCCAAAACCATGAAAAAGATAAAAGCAATGGGTTGCGATGGAGTGATAACCGACTACCCGAATGTGGCAGTAAAAGAACTGCGCTAAGCGCCAACATAAACGGTTTTGATGTTTACAAATTCTTTTAGTCCGTGCTCTGAAAGTTCGCGCCCAAATCCACTGCGCTTTACTCCGCCAAATGGAAGTCGGGCATCGCTTTTCACAATGTCGTTGATGAAAACATTTCCTGTTTCAAAGTCGGCAACACGTGTCAAGGCATTTGCTTTATCGCTCGTCCAAACCGATGCTCCCAAGCCATATTGCGATTGATTGGCAAGTGAAATAGCGTGGTCAAAATCATCAGCTTCCACAACTGAGAAAACAGGTCCGAAAATTTCTTCGTTAAACGAAACAACTGAGGGTGAAACGTTAGTTAACACTGCCGGTGCAACAAAACACCCGTGCTCCTTTGTTTTGAAAGGGTGAAAGCGCGCCACCGCGCCATCAGCAACAGAACGCTGAATTTGATTGCGAACTTTTTCAGCCAAATCTAACCTCGCCAATGGTCCTATTTGAGTGTCGCGCTCCGAAGGATTACCCACCTTCAACGACATCACTCCGGCAATCAATTTTTCAGTGAATGTTTTTGCAATTTCCTTTTCAACAATGAAACGCTTTGCGCCATTGCATGCCTGCCCGCCATTGATGCAGCGCGATTTCAATGCGCCTGCAACTGCCTTATCAACATCGGCATCATTCAACACAATAAAGGCATCATTTCCGCCCAATTCCATCACCACTTTTTTAATATTTTTACCTGCAATTTCAGCAAGTATGCTACCTGTGGCATCACTTCCGGTGAAACTCAATCCTGCAACCAACGGATGAGCAATCAACTGAGCAGCACTTTCATTATTCAAAAAATAGTTTTTAAAAACGCCATCAGGCAAGCCTGCATCATGAAACAATTGTTCAATAGCTAAGGCGCATTGCGGAACATTGGGCGCGTGCTTAAGTATGGTAACATTTCCTGCCGCAAGCGTTGGCACGGCAAAGCGAAATACCTGCCAAAAGGGGAAATTCCACGGCATGATGGAAAAAATAATACCAAGCGGCTCAAAGGCAACATAGCTGTTTTGGGCATTGGAAGTTACCTCTTTAGTACGCAAAAAAACCTCTGCATTTTGGTGATAATACTCAAAAGCCGTGATGGTTTTATCAATCTCATATTCAGCTTCATGAATGGGCTTTCCCATTTCTAAAGTTATCAACGAAGCAAGCGCACTTTTGCGTTCTGCCATTAAGCCTGCCACTTTCATCAGCATGGTTGTGCGCTGGCGAACACTCATCCTCCGCCAGTTTTGAAATGCCGCTTGCGAAACTTCCAATTTTGGAAATTCATCAAACGAAAACTCCTTAAGTAATTCACCGTTTGCAGGATTAATGGTGGCGTAATTCATGCTGCAATGATACAACCCTTAACAGCTTTAGTTCAGCAGTTTTCAAAATTTCACTTCGCAAGCAGTTGGAAAAATCCTTCGCTTTCATTTCAAACTAAACCGCACGCCTGCAAAAGCCATTGCTCCGCGAATGGGTCCCCAAATCAGCGAGGCATCAAACTGCGCGGTAACATCAAATCCATCTAACCCAATGATGGGATTGCGTTGCGTTTGATTCAGCATGTTCTCTGCGCCCACATACACTTCAAACCACTTTTTGTGGATGTAGGTGATTTGCGCATTCAACAGAAAATAATTTTTTGAACGCTCACTCACCCTGAATCTTTCTTCATTGCCCTCGGTGCTGGGCACGCGCGCGATGCCATACCAGGTGAAGTGCGAATTGAAGCGCCAACGCTCGTTTTTCAAAACATATTCCAATGATATCAAACCCTTGTGGCGCGGGCGCAGCGGCTCCCATTTCAATCCATCGCGATAGGTGGTGCGCACATCATCGAACTTGTAAGCCAGCTTCACATCAAAGCGTGGTAAGGCTTCATAGTTTACTTCCACCTGCACGCTATTACTGTAGCTTTTGCCTTCTAAGTTATAGAAACGCAACTCGCGTACATTTTCCAAGTCCGTTACTAACCTATTCACAAATTGTGTTCGGAAATAATCCACTGTAATGCTGCCCTCGCGATAGTCAAGATAGAAAGTGTAACTGAGCGTACTGCCGAAATTCCAAGCCGTTTCGGGTTTTATTTTCTCGGGCAGCGAAATAGTTCTGTTGCTCGCCAACAAGCCGAAATGCTCGGCAAAAATGGTGGGCACATGATAACCTTTTCCCGCACTCAACCGCCAGCTTACATCATGAATGATGTTCCACTTGAAATTGATGCGCGGCACAAAAAACGGACCATACAAGTTATGATAATCGGCACGCACTCCGGCAATCAAGGTGATTTTGTTTTCATAATCATAAGTTACCTCAGTGAAAAATCCGGGAACAAATTCTGTTCTGTTCAAGCTGAAACTATCTAAGGTTTCGCGCACATCATTTGCCTGAAATGATGCGCCTGCTTTCAGAAAACTTCTTTCCAAAAATTCATATTGATAAATCAGATTCACATAGCCGAAATGCTCACGGGCATTGTAGTTGCGCGCGCCAATGTTTCCGTGTTGTTGGTGATAGGCATACTTGTACTGCACCCCAATGCTGCTCACATCATTCAAAATAAAACCTGTTTTTGCAAAAGCATTTGCGCGTGCAGTTTGCAAACGCATCCGCCACAAATGATGTTCTGGATGCCCTTGCGATGAATGCGTGAGCTGACCGCTTTGTCTGTCTTCCACAGTGGCTAAAACCGCAGAAATGAAGTTGAATTTCTTTCCGCTCAGGTAAGTGAAACGCTGCATCACATTCGCTTGTTTCACTAATGGATTATCCACAAATTCATCATGGTTAAAATCCATCGGCACAAGATTGATTAACCCATGCGCAAGTGTCATGCCGCTCCAGTCGGTGCTGCCGCAATCCTCATCAGCTTTACCCATTTTGTATGCACTTTGCAAATTCAATTCAGTTCGTGCGTCCTGATTGATGTAGAGGTTGCCATAAAACCGCTCGGAATTCTGCGGCTTTTTATATTCAATGTTGATTTGCCCGGTCATGGATTCATAGCCGTTCACCACACTGCCTGCACCTTTATTGATTTGAATGGAACTCATCCACGGACCCGGCACATAACTCAACCCAAAGGTTTGTTGCAGGTTGCGAATACCCGGAATATTCTCATCGGTGAACTGGGTGTAAACTCCATCTAAACCCAACAGCCTGATGTGCCGCGCACCGCTCACGGCATCGGTGTAGTTGGCATCCACCGAAGCAGAATTTTCAAAACTTTCGCTGAGGTTGCAGCAGGCATCTTTAAGCAAATCTTTTGATGAAATAATTTCAACCACCCGTGGCGTTGCTTCCATGCGTGGTTGCTGCTTGCGCGAAATGTCAATCTCTTTTAACTCATATTGCCAAAGCGTGTCTTCCTGCGCATCAGCATTGATAGCAGAAACTGAAAATAAAATCGCTGCAACAGAGGTCAGCAGAAAACTTTCTCTCTTGTTGTTCCTGCATGAATCGTAGAAAATATTTGCATTCTTCATGGCAGCAGTTTTAGTTCGTAAACAATCATTACTGCTGCCATGCCAATCATCAAACCATCTTCGATGATGGTAACGGTGCTCATGGGTAAATTGAAAACCGCACCCAAACAGGCACAGCGGATTTTACGATTATTCAAAATACTTTCCATCACACCCGCAAGGCTCACAGCCATTATGCTGAATGTAAACGCATTCAACATTAGCGGTTGCCAATTCAATACATACAAAATGCCTAAGGAAAGCTCAATGAAAGGATAAACCATGCCATAAAAAGGAATGCGCTTGGCGATTAAGTCATACATGGAATAGCTTTCGGCAAAGGCTTTCACATCAAGCAGCTTGAAGAATGAAAAGGCGAGAAAGAATCCTGCCATAAACAAGCGGCACCAATGCATCCAAAAGTGATGACCGATTTGCCACGCTGCAATGCCCGACACCACGGTTACGAAAAAGAAAATCAGCAAAACAGGTTTGTAGGTTTCAAACCATGAACGCTGTTTGCTCTCTGTTTCTAAAGTTGGCGATGGTTGGATGGCGTATTTAGGCGCTTGAACAAGTGCTTGTTTCAAGGCTTCAAATGAAACTTCAGTTTCACTTTCAATGGTGGCGGTGTGGTTAGCTAAATCCACCGAAACACTGCTAACGCCAATGGTTTGTTTTAGCAGGTGTTCCACTTTGTATTTACATGCTTCGCAGGTCATGCCCGCAATGTGATAAGTTGATTGCATAAATTTTGATTTCAGTTATCAATAAATTGACGATGTGCCAAACACTAAAAACTGAAACGCTAAATTCTGAAAACTGAATGAATGACATTCAAAGGAAGAGTGCAAATGAGCGGTGGAGCATTTGCCGAGTAAGCAGGAAAACAAGCCGAAGCAGGCGCAACAAAATAAGCCTGAACGCAATGGAAAATTTCAGTGGTAAATTGCTTTGGGGTGGAAGTGATTTCAGATGCAACCGTGTTGTGCGCTTCATCTAACTTCTTCACCTGCACTTCCTTTTCGGAACAACATTTTGCTTTAGTCGTTTTCTTTTTGCAGCAGCATTTTTTCTCCTCAATGGCAAACACTTTCACACCACTTATGCGCTTGCCGCAATAATGCACTTTAATGCTTACACCTGCTGTGGAAAGCAGATAAAAACAAGTCAGTAACAAAGTGATGATGTGTTTCACGATGTAAATCTCTGAATTTTCACGACAAAACAATTGTTGTTAGAAATCTTTTGGCAAACTCCAGTTAACTATACATAGGTAAAACAATAGTGAACTTTACACCGTTTCCCTCTTCGGAAAACACGGTGATTTCGCCATGGTGCAAATCAATGATGCGCTTTGTGATGGCAAGCCCCATGCCCGAACTGCGCTTGGAAACTTCGGTGTGTAATCCTTCAAACATTTCAAAAACTCGGTCGTGATGCTGCATATCAAAGCCGATGCTGTTATCGGTGTAGGTTATCACACACGAAGTGTCGTTAACGGAAGAAGTGATGTTGATAACAGGATTGTTTTCGCCCCTGAAACGAATGCTGTTATTGATAAGTTTTTGAAAAAGCATGAAGAGTAAATTTTCGTTGCCTTTGATTTCCGGCAGGTTGTCAAAAGTGAGTTTTGTGTTGGTTTCATTGAATGATACTCTCAAACTTGTGGCAACATGGTTTAGTACATTTTTCAACGAAACTTTTTCAAGCGGAAAGTTCTCGGAATTGATGTTGGCGTAGTCCATCAGCGAATCAATGATGTCGTACATTCGATTGCCTTCTGCAATCATGTAATCCAAATCTTCCTGCACATCTTTTGGTAACGCCTCCTTGTGTTTTGCTTTTATGCGTTGTGCATAAATGGTTAATCCTCGGATGGGTTCGCGCATGTTGTGTGAAGTGGCATAAGCAACTCTTTGTAAGGCGCGGTTTTGTTGATTCAATTCCTCATAAAGTTTCTTTGTTTCTGAGATGCTTGGAATCATCAATGCATCAGGTATAATTTTTATAAGCACATAGGCGGTGATGAGGGAAACAACGCCTGTGAAAATTTTGGCAGCGCCTTCGATGTAGTATATCGGATTCCATACGGAGATTATGTCCAGAATGTGTGTTGTGCCACAGGAGAGAATAAATAGAGAAAACAATGTAAAAATAGGGCGAAAGGAAAGGTCTTTCCGCTTGCTTGCATAGTAATACAATCCAAGAGGAATGATGAAATAGGCAATGGCTGTGAGCAAGTCGCCTGCAACATTCATCCACAAAACATCAGCACGCCAATAGTAACAGTGACCATGCGGCATGAAATCATTTCCGAACAATTTTCTGCATACATCCATTGCGACAATTTTAGGTGGTAGAAATAAATACTAAATGAATGCCTAACGAACTAACGGAAAATTTTGCTGACAGTTCAGATTCTGAAAAGAATGGTCAGTTCAAAAAAATGCGGCAGCCGGAAAACTTCCGACTACCGCATCTGTCCACCCCGAATGCCTACATCATTATTGTGCCCACATCTGTTGTTTGTTCAGCGGCAACTTTTATGTTGCTTAATGTTTTTACGCTGAACAAGGGCAGCAGTGGTTCAATTTTCAAGTTGTAGTTGCCTTGTGCCAATGATTGAAATTTGAAGGAGCCATCAACAGCGGTTAAGGTAGAAGTAACCTTACCTGCTGCATCGGTGGCATAAGCCACAGCCAAGCCGCCCGTGAGTGATACTTTGCCCACTATATTGCCTGCTTCATTTTTAACCACCACATTTCCTGAAGTGTTTGCAGAACCACCGGTGTTCACCGAAGTTCCACCACCAACGTTAATGCCTGTTCCGGCTTCAATTCCACCACCGGTGTTTACACCCACATCAATGTTCCCTCCGGTTGAGGAGTTGCCGTCAACAGCAGCATCAATTGTGCTCTTAGCATCTACAATCAATCTTAAACTTGGTTTAAGTATGAAAGAGCCTGCACCTGTGGCAACCACCGATTGCGCAGCATCAAAGTCAATGGTCCATTCATAGTTGCTGCCTGCCTGCAAAGTGTTGTTCACGTTCAGTTTCAAGCCGTTTTGCATGGCGCTTGGCGTTTGCAGCATGAAGGTTTTTCCATCGGCAATTATGCTGTTTTCGCTGCCCAAAATCAACCGCACTTGCGTGATTTTGCCTGCTGCAATTTGCCCTTCGGCAAGCAAGGTGGTTTTGCCGTTCATGTAGTCGAGCAAATTCACTTTGCCCAAATCTGATTGGATGGTTACCCAACCTTGAGTTTCGGTGTTCACCTCAACACCTTTGATGTCCACAATCACCGCTTCATAATCTCCGGGTGCGTCTGTAAGGTTGAAACGAACATTTGAAGAATTGGGCATTTCCTTTTTGCATCCTACCGTCATCAGCATTGGCAATCCAACCAACACCATGATGACCATTTTACTTACGGTTTTCATTGCTTTTAATTTTTGAGTGAAAAAATAATTGCTCTGTTACCGCAAACTCCAAAGGCGCCTTTTTTGCGTTTGCTTTGACTTAATAACGTAAGGGGTGTTTTTTTTATTGTGTATTGTCAAGAAAATTTTGCCGCTGTTTGATAAGTTCTAAATAGTAACAGTATTCATCTCAAAACATTCTATAAGTTTGCCTCGAAACATTCAATATGAGCAAGAAAATTGTCGTTATAGAAGGTGGTCGCACACCGTTTCTGCGTTCAGGAACCGATTACATGGATTTGATGAGTTATCAACTCGGTCAGTTCGCCATAAAAGGCTTGCTTGAAAAAACCGGTTTAAATCCAAAATTGGTTGATTATGTAGTGATGGGAACAACCATTCAAAACGTTAAAACAGGAAATGTTGCCCGCGAAGCCGCCATTACAGCAGGCATTCCCAACACCACACCTTGCCACACTGTAACCATGGCTTGCATCAGTGCAAATCAGGCAATTGTAACTGGTGCAAACATCATTCAAAGCGGGCAAGCCGATGTGGTGATTGCCGGAGGTACCGACAGTTGCAGCGATGCACCGATTTTGTTCAACCGTCCAATGCGCAAAAAACTTTTCAAGGCTCAGAAACTGAAAGGATTTGGCGACACTTTGAAGTTCATTCTTGGCTTACGTCCGAAAGATTTTGTTCCTGAAGCGCCTGCCATTGCTGAGTTTCTGACAAACAAAACAATGGGATTGGATTGCGACATTCTTGCTGCCCGCTATGGCGTTACCCGCGAGGAGCAAGACCATTTTGCAGCGCGCTCGCACCAACTTACTGCCAAAGGATTTGATTCAGGTTTGCTTACCGATGAAGTTACACCGGTTGAAGTGCCGCCCTCGTTCAAAAAAATTTCAAAAGACAATGGTTATCGTGGCGACACCACCACTGAGAAAATTGCCAAACTGAAACCCGCTTTTGTGAAGAATGGCGGAACCATCACAGCGGCAAATGCTTCGTTTTTAACCGATGGTGCAGCTGTGGTGCTCATCACCACCGAAGAAAAGGCAAAAGAACTTGGCTTGAAACCCAAAGCTGCGATTCATGCACATGCCTTTGTAGGTGCTGATTTAGAACAAGAGTTGCTGTTGGGACCAACCTATGCTGCAGCAAAAATTTTGAAGCAAACAGGAATGAGCCTTTCAGACATTGATGTGTTTGAGTTTCACGAAGCCTTTGCAGGGCAAATTTTGGCAAACCTTAAGTGCATGGCAAGCGATGACTTTGCCCAAAATAAACTTGGGTTAGACAAAGCGCTTGGAACTGTTCCTATGGAAAAATTGAATGTTTTGGGTGGCTCGCTTTCCATCGGTCATCCGTTTGGCGCAACAGGTGCAAGGTTGGTAACCACTGCATCAAACCGCCTGCATCGTGAAAATGGCAAGTATGCGCTGATTACCGCTTGTGCCGCTGGCGCTCACGGTCATGCAATGATTTTGGAAAAGTATTAATGATTTATGGTTTACCTCACGCGCAAGGAGCATTTCAATGCGGCACACCAACTCTATAACTACGATTGGAGTGAAGAAGAAAACTTTAAAGTGTTTGGCAAATGCGCCAACAAAAATTACCACGGTCATAATTTCGACATTTTCGTAACCGTGAAAGGAAAACCAAGCCCCGAAACAGGTTTCATCATGAACGCCCACACGCTTAGTAAAATCATTAAGTTGGAAGTGGTTGAACGTTTAGACCACAAAAACCTCAATCTTGATGTGCCGGAATTCACCGGCAAAATGGTGAGCACCGAAATTGTAATTCAGCAGATTTGGCAATGGCTTGAGCCGCACATTGTTTCAAACGGATGTAGGTTGCACAAAATTCAGCTTTGGGAAACCGAAAATATTTTTGTGGAATACTTTGGGGAAGCGGAAGTTTAACATAGTTCTTGAAGTTTAAGCATCGTAACAATTCTACTTGTTTTGAGCTTTCTAAACGCTAATTTTAACGGTTGAAAATCTCACTTAAAACCAGCCCGAAATGTTAATAACTCCCTACATTTTCAACACATTTTCACGCCCCGTTTAGCTACATTCGCGCAGCAATTTTTCTATGGAAGATAACACAAGGATAATCCCGATAAACATCGAGGATGAAATGAAAACCGCCTACATTGACTATTCAATGTCGGTGATTGTGAGCCGCGCCATTCCCGATGTGCGCGATGGATTGAAACCCGTTCACCGCAGAGTGCTTTACGGCATGAACGATTTGGGTCTTGCACCCGGAAAGCCCTACAAAAAAAGTGCGCGTATTGTGGGTGAAGTGTTGGGTAAGTATCACCCGCATGGCGATGGCTCAGTTTACGATGCCATGGTGCGTATGGCACAGGATTGGAGCCTTCGCTATCCGTTGGTGGATGGGCAAGGAAACTTTGGTTCCATTGACAACGACCCACCTGCGGCAATGCGTTACACCGAAGCCCGCTTCCGCAAAATAGCCGAAGAAATCATTAAAGACCTTGATAAGGACACGGTGGACATGAAGCTGAACTTTGATGACAGTTTGGAAGAACCCACCGTTTTGCCCTCGCGTATTCCTAATTTGTTGGTGAATGGAGCTTCGGGAATTGCCGTGGGCATGGCTACCAATATGCTTCCACATAACCTAACCGAAGTTATAGATGGCATCGTTAAATACATTGATAATAAAGATATTACGATAGAGGAACTCATTCAAACCGTGAAGGCTCCCGACTTCCCAACGGGTGGAACGATTTATGGTTACGAAGGTGTTCGCCAAGGTTTGATGACCGGGCGCGGCAGGGTGATTTTGCGCGGCAAAGCCGAAATTGAAGTGCAAAGCAATGGCAGAGAGCACATCATCATCACCGAAATTCCTTATCAGGTGGTGAAGTCTGCCCTACATGCAAAAATTGAAGAGCTTGCCATTGAAAAGAAAATTGAAGGCATTTCTGAAACCCGCGATGAGAGCGACCGCAACGGCATTCGTTTAGTAATTGAGTTGAAGAAAGATGCCATTGCAAATGTGGTGCTGAATCAGCTTTACTCGCAAACTGATTTGCAAACTTCTTTCGGGGTGAACAATGTGGCTTTGGTGAACGGCAGACCCATGCTGCTGAACGTGAAGGATATGATTCGACACTTTGTGGATTTCCGCCACGAGGTGCTGGTACGCAGAACCAAGTATGAACTGAAAGAAGCTGAAAAGCGCGCGCACATCCTCCAAGGTTTGTTGATTGCGCTCGACCATTTGGATGAAGTAATCAAGCTCATTCGCGGCTCTGGAACTGTAGGCGAAGCGCAAGAAGGCTTGATGAATAATTTCGGGTTATCTGAAATTCAGGCAAAAGCCATTTTGGATTTGCGCCTGCAAAAACTCACCGGCTTGGAGCGCGATAAAATCCGCGAGGAGTATGATGAATTGATGAAGCATATTGCTTACCTCAACCGCATTTTGAACGAAGAGCCTTTGCGCTACGAAATCATCAAAGGCGAAATGATTGAGGTGAAAGAAAAATATGGCGATGCCCGCAGGTCGAGCATTGAATATTCAGCAGGCGACTTCAATATGGAAGACCTGATTGCCGATGAAGAAGTGGTGGTTACCATTTCGCATTTAGGCTACATCAAGCGCACGCCTTTGGCAGATTATCGCTCGCAGAACCGCGGTGGCAGAGGAAGCCGTGGCGGAGCAGCCCGCAACGAAGATTTCATCGAGCATTTGTTCATGGCAACCAACCATAATTACTTGCTGTTTTTCACCCAAAGCGGAAGATGTTTCTGGTTGAAGGTTTATGAAATTCCGGAGGGTGAAAAAACTTCGATGGGGCGCGCTATTCAAAACCTGATAAACATTCCTAAGGAGGATAAAATTCAGGCGATACTTCCGGTGAAAAACCTGAAAGATGACGAGTACTTAGACAATAACTTCCTCACCTTCTGCACCAAAAACGGAACCATCAAGAAAACAACTTTGCGCGCTTATTCCAATGTGCGCCAGGGTGGTGTGAATGCCATCGAAATTCGCGAAGGCGATGAACTGGTGCAAGTGGCAATGACCACCGGCACTTCGGAAGTGGTGATAGCCACCAAAAACGGACGCGCCATTCGCTTCAACGAAGAAAAAGTACGCGCCATGGGCAGAACTGCCACCGGTGTTCGCGGGGTTGACATGACCGATGAAGCCGATGAAGTAGTGGGTATGATTACGGTGAACAAGGAAAACAAAAACGAAACTGTGTTGGTGCTTTCAGAAAAAGGCTACGGCAAGCGTTCATACCTTGACGACCCCGAAACGGGCGAGCCGGAATACCGCATCACCAACCGTGGCGGCAAGGGTGTGAAAACATTAAACGTTTCCGACAAAACCGGGAAATTGGTTTCTATCCTTAACGTTACGGATGACGACCACATCATGATCATCAACAGGAGTGGCATTGCCATCCGCACCGAAGTGGACCAACTGCGCGTGCAGGGCAGAGCCACACAAGGTGTGCGCATCATTAAGTTGGGCGAGAAAGATGAAATTGCAGCCATTGCAAAAATCACCAACGGTAAAATCATTGCTCAAATGCAGGAAGAAAAAGACCGCTTAGAGCAAGAAGCAAATGCTGCTGCGGAGCAGGGTGAAAACCTTAGTGATACCGACACAGAAAATCAAGCGGAACCAACACCTGATGTAACTGAATAGCTGTGAGCAAAGGTGCTTTATGTTCTTTGTGCCTTTGCGAGATAAGCGCTCACTTTACATCCATTAGCCTGATTTCAAAAACTTTTCGCTCGCGATTGTGCAGGTGATTATCGCGCAGCCATGAGTTAAGCAACTTAATGTGGCGGTATTGCAAACCAAATTCAGCAGCAAAACGAGTGATGTTGGTTATTGGGGTATCCACAGTTATGATGTTATAGGCAAATGGCTGATATAAATCTTCCGATTTCAGGTAATAGCCGCAAACCTCTGGGTTTGAAAAAATAATTTTCATTGCCAACATTCTGAAAACGTAACGCGAGGTTTCCTGCGTAAGCAACAAGTTGTAATAACTTTCGGTGTTTTGAATTTTGCATTTGTTTTCCATACCCTGTATCCCCATGTTGTAGGATGCAGCTGCAAGCGTCCAGTTCCCTAACTTTTCCTTTGCCTGCTTTAAATACTTACAAGCAGCCCGAGTGCTTTTTTCCACATTGTAACGCTCATCAATGTCTGAACGCACTTCTAAGCCATAAAGCTTTGCGGTTGGCTCCAGAAACTGCCAAAAGCCAACTGCCTTTGAAGGGCTTACCACATCCCGAAATCCACTTTCAATTAGCGGTAGGTACTTGAAATCATTTGGCACGCCTTCCTCTTCCAAAATCTTTTCAATTTCCGGAAAAAACCTATTCGCCAGTTTCATGGAAAGCAAGGTATTAGAGTGCCAGAATGCATTCACTTGAAGCTCTCTATCCAATCGCTCCCACACATCAGGGTCTTCCAAAGGCACTCGTTCATCTGCAAAAGTTATTTCACCCGAAATCCGCAACGGTTCCACTTTTTGAGTGGAGTCAATTCTTGTTTTAAAAACCACTTTTGGCGTTTCGCCACGTGTTTTATCAAAAACATTTACACGCTCCTTCCCAAACCAATTAGTTTTCTGCAAGGCATAAGCCGCGCCAAAACCTGCAAGTAGCGATGTCGCTACAATCATTACCAAAACATATTTTTTCATACTTACCAAGATTGGGAATTTTAAACGAAGTGAATCAGGAGCTGCGCCCTAACCTATTCGCTGACTTTTTTAAACACAGGCACTGAACTGCAAGCCTCACCAAACATCACACTGCGCGCCACCTTTGCAAGCTCAAAACTCACTTTAGCAAAAGCTTCCGGCAAAACTTCGCGCTCACCACATCCCTTAACAATTACCCGCTTTCCCTCATACTTACTGAAGTCCGTTTGCGCAATAATTCGCTGTTGAAAAACATGTCCGGCTTGTGCAGGCGATGCCACAGCAACATCCTTAGCAATACCTGAAAGCGAAACCCCAATAAGCATATAAGCCCACATTGGAACAACTGCATCCACACTGCAATGCAGGCACACAAATTTATCTTTGAACGCACTCCAATCGGTTGTTTGAATCTGCTGCCTGAAATCAGCTTCCCTTACAATCAGTTCCTTGAAAAGAAAACCCTTCAAATCAATTACACTTATTTCCTCAGCGAGCGGTAAAAAATCGCCAAGGTTAACTTCAACCACACTCCTTCCTGCTGCTGTGTTTGCTATTGGCTGCGTGTTTTGCATCGAACAAAAATATAATTCAGGCATCTATGTGCTGCATCTCAGCTTTGGAAAAGCATATTTTATGAATTTGCCAATCGGTTATCGTGCAAAAATTTAGCTTAGCATAATTCATGCTCAACAAACTCAATCTCAATATACTATTCTATCTGCTTTTAGTGTTAACGATGTGTCAAAATGGCTACGCGCAAGAAACCATCAAATACGAAACTGAGGAAAACATTGATGTAAAAGCCGTTCCCATTGAGGCAGTTGAAAAAATTGCCAATTTCCAAAGGGTGCTGAATATTGAGAAGATTAAGTGGGTGAGAGAAACCAATTTTGACCGGATCAGCTATGAAGCAAAAGGACTTTGGCAAGGTAAACCAATTAGTATTGAATTTGACTCGCTTGGTCAGTTTGAAGATGCTGAAATCACTGTTCGCCTAAGTAGTATTGAAAAGGAAACATGCAGAAAAATAAAGCGCAGCTTACGAGAACTTTATCCGAAGTACCGTTTGCTTAAATTTCAGCTGCAATACTCCGGCAACCACTCTTCTGTTATAGATTTTATGAACAATGAAACACCGGCTACAAGCATTCTGAAACGGTTTGAAATAGAAGTTTTTGCCATGATAAAAACCAATTGGCGAAGTTTCGAGTTGCTGTTTGACGAACTCGGAAACCTGTTGGAAAAGCGAGAGATTAACAGCCAAAGTTTAAACAAGGATACTTACTAACAAAAAAAACGCGAAGCGATAATCGCTCCGCGTTTTCTATTTGATGTAGAAGAATACTATTCTTCTGTTTTTTCGGTTGTTTCAGTCGCCTCAGTTGTTGGCTCTGCCTTTTTCTTAGCAGCCCCCCTTCTGGTACGCTTCTTAGTATCTGCTGCACTTGCAGTTGTGTTTTTGTTTTGAGAGTAGATTTCGTTAAAATCAACTAACTCAATCAAAGCCATTTCGGCTGCATCACCGAGGCGGAATCCGGTTTTAATAATACGGGTGTAACCACCTGGGCGGTTAGCCACCTTGCCGGCAACACTTCCAAACAACTCTTTCACAGCTTCTTTGCTTTTCAGGTAACTGAAAGCCAATCTGCGCGAATGAGTTGAATCGCTTTTCGCCTTTGTAATCAATGGCTCGATGTAACCACGCAGCGCCTTCGCTTTGGCAACTGTGGTAAAAATTCTTTTGTGTTCAATCAATGAACCTGCAAGGTTTGAAAGCAAAGCCTCGCGGTGTGCCGCTTTTCTGCCTAAATTATTAACCTTATCTCCGTGTCGCATTGCGCTATTCTCCTTTGTTTATATTGAAATTATGCTTCGTCTAATTTTAATTTGCTCAGGTCCATTCCAAAGCTCAATCCTTTCTCATGCAACAAGGCTTCAATTTCAACTAAGCTCTTTTTGCCAAAGTTGCGGAATTTCAAAAGGTCATTTGTGTTGAAAGATACCAACTCTTCCAAACTGTTAATTTTGGCAGCCTTCAGGCAGTTGAATGCGCGAACGCTCAAGTCCAAATCTTCCAAAGGTGTTTTAAGCAATTTACGCAAGTGTAATGCTTGTTCGTCCACCACATCATTCTCCACATGAACTGGCACATCGAATGTTATGTGCTCATCAGTAATCAACATCATGTGCTGAATCAAAATTCTTGATGCCTCTTTCAAAGCCTCTTCAGGGTGCGCAGTTCCATCGGTTGAAATTTCAAGCACAAGTTTTTCAAAGTCAACTCGCTGCTCCACACGGTAAGGTTCAACGCTATATTTCACATTTCTGATTGGTGTATAAATTGCATCAATAGCAATAACGCCAATCGGCAATTCTTTCATTGCGTTCTCATCGGCAGGAACATAGCCACGACCTTTTGAAACCGTCAATTCCATTTCAAGACTTACGGAAGGCTCCAAATTGCAAATCACCAACTCCGGATTCATCACTTGGAAAACACTGGTGTGTTTTTCAATCAATCCGGCTTTGAAAACATCAGAACCTTTTATTGAAATGTAGATTTTATCATTTTGCGCCTCATCATCCATCACCTTCTTCAATCGAACTTGTTTTAGGTTCAAAACAATTTCTGTAACGTCTTCAATAACGCCTTTAATGGTTGAAAACTCATGATCAACACCCGAGATTTTAACAGCAGAAATAGCATAACCTTCCAAAGAAGATAGCAGCACTCTGCGCAATGCGTTTCCAACGGTTACACCAAAGCCGGGCTCAAGTGGTTTAAATTCAAATGTTCCTTCAAAGTCGGTAGCTTTTTGCAGTGATATTTTGTCAGGCTTTTGGAATGTTAGCAGACCCATACGAATGTTTGGTTTTTACAATAAGGGCGGCAAAAGTAGCATAATCCAATAAATCCGCAAATTATTTTCCTAATTCCTACATTCGCCCGCTCAAAAAAATGAACACCGGCAGGTTTGGCTTCAAAATGTGGCAATTTAAATTGCTTTTAGGGTTGTTTAGCTTGCTTTAAAAACTCAAAAAAATGAAAGTAGCGTTAATTGGATATGGCAAAATGGGAAAAACCATTGAGGAAATCATCAACAAAAATCCTGATGACAGCGTAGTGTTGAAGATTGGCGAAGAAAACCTGCATGAGTTCACTGCCGAAAACCTCTGCAAAGCCGATGTAGCAATTGAGTTTACACAGCCCGATGCTGCTATTCCAAACATTTACAAGTGCTTTGAAGCCAGAGTGCCCGTGGTGGTTGGCACCACAGCTTGGTTGAATCAGTTGGAAGCAGTTTCGCAGAAATGTAAAGAGATGGATGGCACTTTGTTTTATGCACCAAACTTCTCTATTGGCGTGAACATTTTTTTTGAGGTCAATAAAAAGCTTGCCGAGTTGATGAATCCTCAAAAGCAGTACACCGTTGAAATGGAGGAAATTCATCATACTGAAAAAAAGGACGCTCCAAGTGGAACGGCAATCAAAACAGCCGAAGTGATTTTGGAAAAACTGAATCGGTTCAATGGTTGGTCGTTGACTGAGAATGCATCCGAAAATGCGATACCTATTACTGCCAAACGCGAACCCGAAGTTCCCGGCACACACACAGTGATTTACCGCTCCGAAGTTGACGAACTGATTTTTACACATCAAGCTCACTCACGCAAGGGGTTTGCCGAAGGGGCGGTGGCAGCAGCACGATGGGTGATTGGCAGAAAAGGTATTTTCCAAATGAAAGACATGTTGGCATTGTAAGTACTTGATAATAAATTATTTAGTAAGATTGCCTTAACAAAGCCACAATCATTTTGAAAAAGAAAACTTCACTATTGGTTGGCGCAACCGGATTGGTTGGCAACCTTTGCTTAGAGTATCTTGTAGCATGCGGACTGTATGAAAACATAATTGTTATCACGCGAAAACCCCTTTTTCCCAAGTTGCTTCATGTTACAAACATCATTTCCGATTTCAGCGATTTAGATGAGTTGGCGCCACATTTGAAAGCGCACCATGTGTACTGTGCATTAGGAACCACGATAAAAAAAGCAGGGTCGCAGGAAGCATTCCGCAAAGTAGATTTTGACTATCCGCTTCAGGTGGCACAAATTGCAAAAGCAAACGGAGCCGAAAAATTCATGCTTGTTTCGGCTATTGGCGCAGATGCAAATTCAAACATCTTTTACAGCCGCGTTAAAGGCGAACTTGAAGCTGAACTTGAAAAATTAAATTTTGACAGTTTGGTTATTGCTCAACCATCATTCCTGTTGGGCAAACGCTCCGAGTTGAGAGTTGGTGAACTTGTAGGCAAAAGCATTGCCTCTGCGCTTTCATTCCTGTTTATTTCCGATTTAGAAAAATATAAAGGGATTGACGCGAAAATTGTTGCCAAATCTCTACTGGTTTTTGCCAACAAGCGTAGCGAAAAACTCATCCGCGCCACCTATGCAGAAATGGTGGAAGCCATGGACGACTTCGGAAGGTGGTAAATCATATCCTTACTGGAAAAATATCTTCATTCGGCATGAAGCAAGTTCACCTTGAGCATCAGCAACTTTCACATGCACAATGGTTACAGCCCCAAAAACTTTCCCTTCCACAATCACTTCTGTGCTTAACAGGCTTCCCGCTTTGGGGAAACGGTAAAAAACCAAATCTTTCATTTCACCAATAAATCCTCTGCGGGGGGCAACACCGTCCATAAAATCTTCATACCCTAATTTACAACCGGATGACTGAGCCATATTTTCCAGCAAACCGGCAAGCGATAAAAAACCATTATTGCAGAGCACATGTTGCTCGTCAAAATCGAATGAGGTATGGCAAGCATTATCTGTAACATCGTGCAATGTTGAAACCAAAACAAACGGTTCTTTTTGGGGAATCAATTTCACTAAATCCTTGCCGGAAACTGGCAGCATAACTTCAATTTCCCACAATTATAGCACATCACCCGATTTTCAAAAATCGAAAGTGTAAATTCAAATCATATTCTACTTTCGCTGCCGCTATGCTTTCAAAAGAACAAATTGCTCAACGCATTGCCCGCGAATTGAGAGATGGATTTTATGTAAATCTTGGAATAGGAATTCCAACTTTAGTTGCCAACTATATTCCCGATGGCATCAATGTGGTGCTGCAATCGGAAAACGGCTTATTGGGCATGGGACCATTCCCTACAGAAGAAAAAGTAGATGCCGACATCATCAATGCAGGCAAACAAACCATAACAACGCTTGCAGGTTCTGCTTTTTTCGATTCTGCCACAAGTTTTGGCATGATTCGTTCACAAAGGATTGACCTTACTGTTTTGGGCGCAATGGAAGTTTCGGAAAATGGCGACATCGCAAACTGGAAAATTCCCGGAAAAATGGTGAAAGGAATGGGTGGTGCAATGGACTTAGTGGCATCGGCAAAAAATATAATTGTTGCTATGATGCAAACCAACCCAAAAGGCGAATCGAAACTTCTGCCAAAGTGTACCTTACCGCTTACCGGAAAGGGCTGCATCAGAAAAGTAGTAACAGAATTAGGCTACTACGAGGTAAAAGATGGCGCATTTCACTTGTTGGAGTTTGCCCCAGGTATTTCGGTGGATGAAATCAAAGCCAAAACAGCAGGCCGACTGGTAATCAGCGATAACTTGAAGGAAATCGCCCTTTAATACCGCCTGTTAATAACCTGTTAAGAAATTGGTTCTGTTGATTTTACAAGACGCCAAAGTAATTGATATTATTAGGTTTTCAATCAATTGAACTTGTTGATTTCTTCAACATTTTTCCACATCGCTTCACCCTAAATTCGCCACACTTTTGAAATAAGCATTGGTATAGTTTCAACCACACTTGGCTGTTTTCTAATTACTATTTACAAACTACTTATTACTAACAAATATATGCAACTCACTTCACTCGAAATCAAGGGCTTCAAAAGTTTTGCCGAGAAGACCACCATTCATTTCAACAACCGTATCACAGGCATTGTGGGTCCAAACGGTTGCGGGAAAAGCAATGTGGTGGATTCCATCCGTTGGGTGTTGGGCGAGCAAAAAACAAGCATGTTGCGTTTGGAGAAAATGGAAAACCTCATTTTCAACGGAACGCGCAACCGGAAAGCATCGGGGCTTGCCGAGGTGAGCCTCACTTTTGAAAACACCAAAAATGTTGTCAGCAGCGATTACAAAACCATCACCATCACCCGCAAGCTATTCCGCGATGGCGAAAGTGAATATCGCCTGAACGATGTGCCATGCCGCCTGAAAGACATCACCAGCCTGTTCATGGACACCGGTGTGAGCAGCGATTCTTATGCCATCATCGAATTGGGCATGGTGGACGAAATCCTCAACGACCGCGACAACAGCCGTAGAAAACTGTTTGAGCAGGCTGCCGGAGTTTCTAAATATAAAAAACGCAAGAAGGAAACCATTGACAAGCTGAAAAGCACCGATGCCGATTTGGAGCGCGTGAAAGACCTGTTGTTTGAAATTGAAAACAACCTGAAAACACTCGAAAAGCAAGCACAGAAAACCAAGAAGTATTATGAACTGAAAGAGGAATACAAAAACCTCAGTTTGTTGTTGGCAAAGCACTCGTTGCGCAGCTATAAAATTGCTTTCAAAGAATTGGAAGAAAGCAAGCAAAAAGCCGAAGCCGAGCGCAGCGAAATTGATGCTGCCATTGCCAAAGCCGAAGCCGCTTTGGAGAAAGAAAAGTTAGATAATGTTGAGAAAGAAAAATCGCTTTTCGCCATCCAAAAAAAGTTGAATGAATTGGTGAGCGGAGTAAGCGATAAAGAGAACGAGCGCAACCTTTTGAACTCGCAACTCAAATATGCTCGCGACAAAGCCGACACCGCACACCGCTCCATTGTGGAAGCAAACGACCAAATCGAAAAACTGAAACTTTCGGTTGAGAAGTTGCAGATTGAGAAAGACAGCGAGCAAAGCATTCTCGACCAAAAGAAAACTGAAGTTGAAACACTCGAAAAAGAATTGAGTGAAATCCGCACACAACACAACGCCATGAAAGACACTTTGGGCAATGAGCAAAAGCTCTATGCCGAAAAAGAACGTCAGATTTTTGAGTTGGATAAAAAACTTGCCATAAATCGTTCCAGCAACGAAAGTTTGCAGCGCGACTTGTTCAGCAGCGAAGAAGATGTGGTGAATAAACGCAAAGAGTTAGACACTTTGCAGCAATCGCTCGACCAACTTAAAACCGAAAAAGAACAGGCAGAAAGCAAGCTCGCTGAGTTAAAACAGACTGATGAAAATGCACGCCAGCAGTTGCAGCAGTTGGAGCAGGCAATTGAGAAAAAACGCTTGGAGTTAACCCAGGAAACCCGCACACTCGATGCCAAGCGCAACGAATATGAACTCACTAAAAGTTTGGTAGAAAACATGGAAGGTTTCCCCGAAGCCATCAAGTTTTTGAAGAAAAATCCGAAGTGGGTGAAAGAGGCTCCGCTCTTGAGCGACATCATTTATTGCTCCGAAGAGTATCGCATTGCCATTGAAAATTATTTGGAGCCTTATCTGAACTATTATGTGGTGCAGAATTTGGAAGAAGCAGTTGCCGCTGTGAACTTGCTAAACGATGCTTCGAAGGGCAGAGGTAACTTTTTCATTTTAGATGACTTTGCAACCTATGAGCCCAAACAACCTGTGCTGATTGAAGGCGCGCGCGCTGCCACCGAGTTGGTGGAGTTAGATTCTAAATACAATAAACTTGGCGCGTTTCTTTTAGACCGCGTTTACATGCTCGATGACAGCAAGGCTTTCCAAACCTCTCAGTTAGACACCAAAGGACAAAAAGTGGTGTTGCTCACTAAGAGCGGCAGATATATTCGTCAGGATTTTTCATTAAGCGGTGGCTCGGTGGGTTTGTTTGAAGGCAAAAAAATCGGGCGCGCAAAAAATTTGGAAAAGCTGCAAAAGGAAATTGCGGCACTGGAAGAAAAAACCCGCAAGCTGCATGGCGAAGTAAGTGAAGTGCAAACGCAAATCAATGGTTTGAAAGCCTCGAACCTGCCGCGCGAAATGGAAGCGCAGCGCAACTTAGTGGCGCAACTCAGCAACAAGTTTTCGGCATCGCAGGCAAGCATTCAAAGTTTGGTGAAGTTTTTGGAAAGCGCTGATGCAAAAAGCAAAAGCATCACCGAGCGCTTAGAAGGTTTGCGCAACGAGGTGTTAGTGATTAATGAGCAACTTTCGACACTGCGTACTGAGCAAACCGACATGAAAACGTTGCTCGAGCAAACCGACAAAAACTTTGTGGAACTGACCAACAAACTCAGCGAAGCATCATCGCGCTTCAACCAAAAAAATATCGAGTTCCATCAGCAACAAAACCGAGTGAACTCCATTGCGCAAGAGTTGAATTTCAAAAACACTCAGGTAGAAAGTTTGACTTCGCAACTCAACCGCAACAATGAGGTTATTCAGGAATGCAATCAGCAAATTCAGGAATCTACCACAAAACTTAAAGGTATTGAAAGTGAGCTACTAAGCGGCTATGCCGATAAAGAAGGTTTTGAAAACGAAGTGGCAGATGCTGAAAAAACATACTACGATTCTCGCGCTGCCATCAATGAATTGGATGGCGCTGTGCGCGAAGAGCAACGCAAACGCGATCAATCCATCACTTTGCTCACAAGCATCAATGAAAGATTCAGTGAATTGAAACTTAACCTCACCGGCTTACGCGAAAGACTGAGTGTGGAATTTAATGTGAATGTAAACGACATCATCAACGAAGAAATTGACAGCAAATTCACCAAAGAAGAATTGGAAGAAGATGTTGCCAAAATGAAAAAGCGTATTGAAAACTTTGGCGAAATCAACCCGATGGCGGTGGAGGCTTACGATGAAATGAAAACCCGCTACGATTTTATTGTGGCACAGAAAAAAGATTTGGAAGACGCCAAAGAATCGCTAATCAACACCATTAAAGAGATTGACGATTCGGCAAAAACACAGTTCTTGGATGCGTTCACCAAAGTGCGCGAAAGTTTCATTCGTGTGTTCCGCACCTTGTTCAGCGAAGAAGACCAATGCGATTTATTCTTGGTGAACCCAGAAGACCCGCTTGAGTCGAAGATTGAAATTGTGGCAAAACCAAAAGGCAAACGCCCAACGGTGATTGACCAACTTTCGGGCGGTGAAAAAACATTAACCGCAACGGCTTTGCTGTTTTCCTTGTATCTGCTGAAACCTGCACCGTTCTGTATTTTCGATGAAGTGGATGCACCGCTTGACGATACCAACATTGCCAAGTTCAACAAAATCATCAACGAGTTCAGCACCGATTCGCAGTTTATTATTGTTACACACAACAAAAGCACTATGGCTTCGGTGGATGCTATTTATGGCGTAACCATGCCGGAAATGGGCGTGAGCCGCGTGGTGCCGGTAAATTTCAGCAGCTTAAATTGACGAATGCTTCATAATCGGCTACCTTACCTTATTGCATTATTGATTCATGCAATCATCATCACCTTATATTTTTGGGAGTTTATTGTTGATGCAAACATCATACACTTTTCTTTAGGAGGTGATGGGTTTAAGAACTTCTTCACCATGGCTTGGTATCTAAAACATGATAGTGGCTATTGGTTTACGGGAATGAATTATCCTTTCGGTGAAAATGTGATTTACACCGACAATCAGCCCATTATCTCATTTTTGCTGCAAAAGATTGCTTTAATAATCCCTAAAATTCACGATTACCTCAGAGCAATTATTACACTGTGCAATGTTTATTCATTGGCATTTGCAGGAGTTTTCACCATTGCTGTTCTAAGGATTTTTAATCTCCCTTTTACAATAGCTTTTTTCTTTTCTATCCCAATTATGTTGCTATCACCTCAGGTAGATAGAATTGGAGGGCACTACGCTTTGGCATACTCGTGTTATCTACCCATGTTGTTCTATTTTACGCTGTGCATTCTTAAGGGAAAGAAGGTGCTGTTCAATTCAATAGCATTGACGGTTGTCATTTTGTTCTTTTGTTTTACTCATTTATACTATATCGGTTTAGCCATTTTTTTCATTATTCCGCTATTGTTTACAGCGATAGTTTTTGGAAAGATTAAAATCAAAACTGACTATACAAAAATTGCAGCATTGATATTTGCTGTGCTTGTTCCATTTGTTCTTTTAAAACTGTTCATTTTCATTAGCGACCCTATTGCTGATCGCCCGCAAGCACCTTGGGGATTCGTGTTTACACGCACTAATTTCTGGGGTGTCTTTGTGCACCCCTTGGGATTATTCTCTGAGTTCATAAACATCTTCAAAAATTGGGATCCATTCATAGGATTATCCGGTGAAGGAATTGTTTTCATAGGAACTGTTCCTGCATTTGTAGTTATGCTATCCCCAGTTTACTTCTTGAGAGAAAGAAAAATTGAAACGCACACACTGATTTTGATTTCATCCATTCCGGTTTTGCTTTATGCAATGGCGTTTCCTTTTTTCATCCCAAAGTTTGAGCCATTATTTTACAAGTTGCCGGCAGGTTTGAAGCAAATGCGGGCATCAGGTAGATTTGCATGGATTTTTTACTACTCAGCCGTTTATTTCACTGCGGTATATATTTATCGTTTCTTCCGAGATAAAACTTTTAGTAAGTCATGGATGTTAGCAGTGTTGGTTATCACTTGGTTTATTGAGTCTTCTATTATCAACACCAACTCACGAAAAGACTTCAAAAAGTTTGGCGCACGGTTCGATTTAAAAGAAGAGACTAAAGAGTTAAATCAACTGATTAGTAAGTATGGTAAACAGGCAAGTGATTTTAACGGCTTACTTTTTCTTCCATTCTTTCTGAATGGCTCTGAAAAGTTGCAGTTTGAAACTCCGCATTTAGCCACAGCAATGCAAGCATCTCTTGCTACAGACATTCCAATGATTTCGGGTGCTATGTCGCGAACATCATTAACTCAAACGTTGATGATTGCAGTGCTGATGGGCGACCGATTTATACCCAAACCTTTTCTTGAATACTTTGACATAAGCAAAAACTTTTTGGCTGTTACCCGCAACGACATGGATTTGAATGAGCGTGAAAAAGAAATTATATCAAAAGCTAAATTCATTGGAACATCCAGTTGGTTCAATCTCTATGACTTACCGCTTTCGGCATTTCCTTATCATAAGGACACGCTTTTAAACTTACTTTTACAACATAGCGATACAAGCTCAGAATCACAAGCTGTTGCTTATCGCTCTTTTGACGAATTAAATAGCAGTGTATCGTTTTTTGGGAAAGGTGCCTTGGAGAGTTTTTCAAATCCAGCATTCTTGTTTAATGACCACATATCCAATTCATCCGATGGCGACACTTATGAATTCAGCGTGTGGACTTTTGCTGATAACACAACTACATCAATGCCGGCATTGTACATTTCTGTAGTTGATGAAAAAGCCAATGCTACTATTGAATCGCATGAATTTTTGGCGAAGCATAGCGGCAACATAATTGAAAGTTGGGTGCAGGTTAAAGGTGAGTTTAAATTGGCAAAAAAGGACTACAAAGTAAATGTTGTGGGATATGCCGATAAGGGAATTTATGATGAAATGCTCATCAGAAAGAAAGGAGTAAATTTCACTTCAAGCGATTTGAATCGTGATTATTTTAAACACCTTTACAACAATTATCCCGTTTACTAAAAATCATTTCTGAAAACACAATTAAGCATAGTTGTTCCTTGCTACAACCCTCAATCTAATTGGGTTAGCATCATAGTTGCCGAATTGCAATGGCTTCAGCAGCAAGATTTCGACTTTGAACTTATTGTTGTAAACGATGGTAGTTTGAATGATGTTTCAGTAGAATTTAATTCAACTTTCAATGACACAGAAAAGGTAAGATTGATTTCTCACCCCAATAACCAAGGAAAGGGAGCGGCTGTACGCAGCGGGGTTGCCGAAGCTAAATATCCGCTTATCATATTCACAGACGTTGATTTTCCATATACCCGCGATAGCTTCCTCAAGGTGTTGACTGCTTTGCAAAACGGAGCCGATGTTGCCATTGGCGTTCGTCCGGCAAGTTACTACCACTCCCTGCCGAAGTCGCGCGTGGTCATTTCAAAAACTTTGCGCTTCATCATTCGCAACTTGCTGCGCATTCCCACCGATGACACCCAATGTGGGCTAAAAGGTTTTAATGAAAAGGGACGAGAGACGTTCTTAAACACCACTATCAATCGCTATTTGTTTGACATGGAGTTTATTACGCTTGCGGCAAGAAAAAAACTATCCATTCAGTTGGTGGAAGTACACCTTAAGCTAGGCATACAAATGGCTGCAATGCCGGTGAGCGTACTGCTTCAAGAGGGCAGGAATTTTCTAAAAATTCTTTTCTCGTAACAAATCAATATTCATCTTATAGGTTTAATCACCGAACATTTATCATTGCATCATGCAGTTCAAACAGGTAATTGGTCAAAGTGCAGTTAAGCGGAAGTTGCTGAACATGTTGCGGTCAGGCAGGGTGCCACATGCGCTGCTCATCAGCGGCAGCGAAGGCACAGGCGGCTTGCCAATGGCAATGGCAATGGCGCAATACTTGAACTGTGAAAATCCCACCGAGAATGACTCATGCGGCATTTGCAATTCCTGCCAAAAAACATCCAAACTCATTCACCCTGATATTGCTTTCACATTTCCCACCATCACGCAAAAAAGTGGCGATAAACCCATCAGCAACGATTTCATCAGAGAATGGCGAAACACGGTTCTTCAAAATCCTTACATCACTTACAATCAATGGTTAGACGCCATTGGCGCGGATACAAAACAGGGAAACATAACCGCTTATGAATGTCAGGAAATTATCAGAAGAATCAACCTGAAAAGCTACGAGGCAAAATACAAAGTACAAATCATTTGGCTTGCTGAATTACTTCGCGAAACCGGAAATGTGTTGCTAAAGAGTATCGAAGAGCCACCGCCCAACACCATGTTCCTCTTAGTGGCAGAACAAACCGAACTGATTTTACCAACTATCCTTTCACGAACACAGCAACTGCGGCTACCACCGATTGATGTCAACGACATTCAAACTGCATTAGAAAACGTTTTAGATTTTGAGCGCAAGCATCAGGCTGCTGAAATAGCAAACCTTGCAGGAGGAAGTTGGGTGAATGCGTTGGATGTGATGAACAGCGATGAAATGGAGTCGGAGCAACTTTTCCTTTCATGGATGAGGATTTGCGCTGTAAGTTTCAATGCGCAAAACATTGCAGGATTGCCGGCATGGGTGGAAAGTTTCCAGGAACTAGGCAGAGAAAAGCAAAAACTGCTGTTGCGGTATGGACTGATGTTTATTGAAAACAGTATTGCAGAGCAAACCAACCAAACAAACCGTTTATCCAATGCCGCTTTGGAGGCATCAAAAAAAATTGCTGCGCGCTATTCTCACCTGCATTTATATGCCATTCAAGAATCTTTGAACCAATTTCACTATCACATTGAGCGTAATGCAAATGCAAAAATTGCTGCGCTCAGCCACTCGCTGAAAATTGCCGATGCATTCAAGTTAAGTTAGGTAACCAACCACTGTTTTTCGAGTAGTAGATATAATCTTACCAACATCCCAGTAAAATCATTTTGCATATCCATATAGCCTTCTATTTTCGCCATTCTAAATCATCAATCAATGAATTTTCCATCAGATTTAAAGTATTCTAAAGAGCACGAGTGGATAAAAGTAGAAGGCACAACCGGAGTGGTTGGCATCACTGATTTTGCACAAAAAGAACTGGGCGATATTGTTTATGTAGATATTGAAGCAGTGGGCAAAAACGTTGCTCAAGATGCAGTTTTCGGAACTGTGGAAGCGGTAAAAACAGTTTCAGATTTGTTTATTCCGGTTTCAGCCAAAGTGCTTGAAAAAAACAGCGCTTTGGACAATGCTCCCGAGTTAGTGAACAGCGACCCTTATGGCGAAGGCTGGATGGTGAAAATTGAAATCACTAATCCTGCCGAGTTGGATGGATTGATGGACGCTGAGGCTTACAAAAGCCTGATTGGCGCTTAATTTTCCTATCCATATAGATTCAAAGTTATTGGTCGAAAAGATAAAATTGAAAATGCTATGCACCTATTCCGCTTGCGGAACAAGTTGTGGTTTTTTCAAAATCAATGCATTAAGTTCTGGTATCAACAACACCCACCGAATGCTGAGTTTTCGCGTATTCATCATGCAATTTGCATTCATGCTATCGGTGTTGTTCCTTACCTTTTTAGCAGCCTGCAACAATTCCACAAACAAAACCAACCTAAAAGTTTTCAGGTATAATCAAGCATCGGGCATCGCTTCGCTCGACCCTGCTTTTTCCAAAGACCAGGCAACAATTTGGGCATGTAATCAGCTTTACAATAGCTTGGTTGCACTTGATTCCAATTTAAACATCGTTCAATCTGTTGCTAAAAGCTGGGAGATAAGCGAGGATGGAAAAACTTACATTTTTCATCTGCGCGATGATGTGTTTTTTCACCACAACAGTTGCTTTGAAAATGGCAAGGGTAGAAAAGTAATTGCGCAGGATTTTGTTTATAGCTTTTTGCGCATAACCGACCCGAAAACAGCCTCTCCGGGCGCGTGGATTTTTACCGGAAAAATTGCTGCCGGCTCACCATTCATCGCATTAAACGATTCCACTTTTCAACTTAAACTATCCCGCCCCTTCCCTCCTATTCTTGGTATTCTTTCCATGCAGTATTGTTCGGTTATTCCGCAGGAAGCAGTAGAAAAATATGGCAGCAGTTTTCGCGCAAACCCTGTGGGAACAGGTCCTTTTAAACTTAAAAATTGGGTAGAGGGAAATGCTTTAGTGCTAATTAAAAACGAAAACTATTTTGAACTCGATGAGGAGGGCAATCAGCTTCCCTATCTTGATGCTGTGAAGGTGAGTTTTATGGACAACAAAAAAACTGAGTTTTTATCTTTCAAACAGCGTGAGTTAGATTTTCTTTCAGGAATTGATGCTGCTTACATTGATGAAGTGCTGGAAGAAGATGGCACATTGAAAAAAGAACTATCCGGCAAACTCAACCTCCAAAAATCAGCCTACCTGAACACTGAATATCTTGGTTTCAATTTGGCAGGGAACAATGAAAATGAGAACCCTTTTTTGAACATCAGTTTGCGTAAGGCGCTGAACTACGGAATTGACCGCAATGCCATCATCAGGTATTTGCGCAATGGTGTTGGCGTTCCGGCACATCAGGGTTTTGTGCCAAAGGGATTGCCCGAATTTGACGAATCATTGAAAGGATATACTTACCAACCTGTATTAGCTAAACAGCTACTGAAAAAGGCAGGCTACAGAGGTCAAGAATTGAAGCTTTACACCAACGAAAGCTACAAAGACATGGCTTTGCTGATTACAAAACAATTAGAAGCTATTGGCGTGAAAGCAAAATTGGAATTGGTTCAGCCTTCAATGCTGCGCGAATGGATGAGCAGCGGAAAAGTTGAGTGGTTTCGCGGTTCCTGGCTGGCAGATTACCCTGATGCCGAAAACTACTTTGCAGTGTTTTTCGGAAGCAATGATGCACCGCCAAACTACACCCGTTTTAGGAATAAAAAGTTTGACGACCTATATTTTGCTTCTGCTTCAGTAAACGACTTAAGCGAACGGAAAAAGCTATACAGGCAGATGGATGAAATCCTTATTGATGAAGCGCCTGTAATTCCGCTTTACTACGATGAGGTGTTGCGCTTTTCGCAAACGAACATCACCGGACTTCCGTGCAACGCTCAAAACCTACTCGATTTGCGAAGGGTGAAAATTGCCGAGCAGTGATGTATGAACCTATTTTAAAGCGCGGCAAAGCGCAAAAAAAACAGTTTGCACAACTGCTGAAAAAAGTTGCCCGACAAAGAGGCGCTGAAAAAAAACTTCCCCCATTGCATGAAAAAGCATTCAGCGAAATTGATTGCCTGAACTGTGCCGGTTGCTGTAAAAACATTTCACCGCGCTTTAAATCGCCTGATATAAAACGTGTTGCAAAATTTATGAGCCTAAAAGAATCTGCGCTCATTGAAAGCTATTTGCGATTGGATGAAGATGGAGATTATGTGGTGCAGCAAAGCCCTTGTCCTTTTCTTGAAAGCGATAACAAATGTGCAATTTATGAAGTTCGCCCTGGGGATTGCAGAAAGTATCCTTACACTGATTCGGGCGATTTTTTTGCATACCCCAACACTGCCATTCAAAACATCAACTATTGCCCTGCAGTGGTGCGTGTGCTGGAGGAGTTGGAAAAAGTAAGCAAGTAAAGAGTTAGGATTGTTTCGCAAAAGGACCAACCTTTTCAATGCTATAGTTGCTTCCGTATTGCACTTTAAAAACATCTACTATGCTCCTGTCATTAGGGTCGGGCAAAGCTTGCACCCAAACTTTCAGATAGAACCAAAGATATGCCCTTACAGCAATGCGAATAGAAACCGGAGGAGGATTTATCTTAAATGTTTGCAATAGCAAATCATCAAACAAACTGAAGAAAACATACCGCCCTGTTTGCGACAACCATGCAGGATACCAGCGCGATGCAAATTCATCTGCCAGCGCATTCACCACTGCTTTGCCGGCATCGGAATAAGCAAAGTTTTCAGATTCAAACTTGCTATAAAAGTCAAGCATTAAATTTTCATCCTCAGGAATGGAATGGATATTCAGCAAGCCTGACATCATTTTCCAAAACAGGTAAATGGCACGTGTTTCTTTCGCACTGAAAATGTTGCTGCCGGTAAGGAAAACACTCATGCGCACCGGTTCGCAAATCAATGTTGCCAGGGTGTATAAGTTCTGCTCGTTTGAAATTGGAAAATGAGCGTGAATCGCATTCAACTGCGCTGCAATTTTTCTGCCTTGCTCGCTGTTGCCATGTTTAAAAAATTCGCCAAAGAAAAGCAGCGTGTCATTGTTCCGCTTTCGGGCATTGGTGATGATTCCTCCTTTACCATTTCTATAAAGCACTTCGGCAATTGAGGGTACAGCAGCCTGCCGCGCAAAAGCAACAGAAAAAAGCGAATGGGTGAAAATTGGTGTGGCATAGCGCACCTCAAATGCCAAATGATGAATCTCCTTGAAATCGGTTTCTGTGTCAAGTTCAGCAATGCGTTTGCGCGCCCAATATGGATTTAAGAAGTTCAAATGTGTTTGATAATCGTGCTAAACAAACAAAATGCAGGCAGACTGATTAGATACAATGCAAAGAAAGGCGCAATTGTCCTTGAAAAAAATGTATTGCTATGATGACAAAACTCACTCCTTCAACCTAAACCACTTGCGAACAGTGCCAACAGGGATTCGCGTCCAGGCTCTTTCGTGCAAATAGAATAGCAACACTTTAGTTGCCACCTCTGTAACACCAATTTTTAAGCCGCTTAGTGGATTTCCGGTGAAGTACCAACCCAGCAATATGGTATCTATTGTGCCAACCATTCGCCAGCTAATGGCTTTAAAAAGTGATATGCGTTTAGATTGTTCTCTTCCATTTAAAAAGTGAAGCCAAATCCGTTCGTGAACATAGTAAAGCGCAACTTTTGTGATTACCTCGGTGAAGCCAATTTTTAAAGCGGTGTTGATCTTACCCGATATGATAAAGGATATAAAAATCGTGTCTAAAGTGCCTACAATTCGCCATGTAATCCCTTTTAGAATTGACCTATAATGCGACTCTGTTTTACTACTGCTCATTTTTTCGGATGGCGAAGAAAAGATTTTAGCATTAAGAATTACCCTTTACCAAAATTTTCATGAATGTGAGTGCATTAAGTTGAGTTGCTTTTAGAAACACCACAACAACTGCAGCTCCGGAAACTGCAAATGAAACTGTGGCAGCCAATCCGGCACCACTCATTTCATATTTAGGAATCCACACCAAACAAAACAGCGATGAAACCAAAATGCCAACTAAATGAACAAACATCATTTGCCTGAACTTACCCCTGCCCATCAAATAACTTCCCAACACAATAACCAGTACATAAAAACCAATGCCGGGGAAAAGATACTTCACACTATACTTCACATAAGTGAACCCCTCGCCAAACACAAATGCATAAACCTCAATTGGTATTAGAAAAATCCCAACAACAGCAATTGCAGAAAAAGCAAGCGAAAAACGCAGGTAGCTAATAGTTTGAAATGGGCTATCATCTTTAACTGCAGCCGGATAGTTAATGGAAGCAACTCCACGCGCCACAATCCAAACTGCCTCTAAAATGGAAATACCAACCGAGTAGATTCCAAGCGCATAGAATCCATTTTCCTGAATGGCAGCCAACAAGAAAAAGTAAAGCCGCAGGTGAAGCAACTGAAGCAATTCTGCAAACTGAAATCGAAAACCCAAATGCAATACATCACGAAACTTTTCCAGTGAAAACCATAGCCTTTGCAAATCGGGCAGATTTCGAATAAAAAATAAACTCACCAATAAGTTTACCGAAAAAGCAAAATACATTGCCGCAAAAAACATTTCAATGCTTTTCAACCTGAAAATGTAAAAGACTACAGACAAGAAAACAAAGTTCAAAAGCACCGGGATAAACAACAGCACATTGTGTTGTTGGAGTTTGTTGCGGCTCATCAAAATCACCTGATGTGTTCCGGTAATACTGCTAATTAATGCAAGCAATGAAATGTGTAAAGCATAAGGTTGAACCCCAAATGAAAACGCATCAACCAGCGCGTAGGCGAAAAATGCTGTGAATGCGCTCCAAATATATGATGGCAGCAAAACTGCAGCGCTATCTTGCCTGTGCAGCACATTCACCAATGCATAGCCGCCTGCAAAATTGGCAACAAAAACCACAAAGAAAACTGCAGTAACAATCAGCGTGGTTTCGCCCTTCACCACCGGACCCAACGAACGGCTTATCATCAGCACAATCAAAAAATTGAATAGCGTTGAAAGCAGCCGTGCCGCCACATTTCCTGTTATGTATCTGTTCAACAGCAATGTTGTAAGTTAAGCCTGTGGCAGCGTGAAAAAGAATGTGGTTCCCCCTTCCACCTCCGATTCAATCCAAATTTTTCCACCGTGAATTTCAACTATCTTTTTTGTGATGGCTAATCCCACACCTGTTCCTTCATAATCTGTTTTGTTGTGCAGGCGTTTAAAGGCAAGAAAAACAGTTTCATAATACTCCTTGGGAATGCCCAACCCATTGTCTTTCACATAAAAAACCGGAGTAGTTCCTTTTATCACCTGACCAACCTCAACAACCGGCTGAACACCCTGCTTTCTATACTTAATTGCATTTGAAATTAAATTCTGAAACAACTGAAACATCAGCGAACGCTCGGATTGAATTACACCAAAACGTCCGGTTGAAATCACAGCATTCGTTTCTTTCACTGATGCGCCAAGGTTGCTGATTACTTCCGATATCACTTTATCTAAGTCAACTTTATCAAACTTATGATTGGTGATATTCAGCCGAGAATAAGAAAGTAAATCTTGAATCAATTCATCCATCTGCTTGGTACCCTTCACCACTAAGTTGATGTAGTCTAACAGTTCAGGGTCAAGCTGCTCCTTTTTGCGTAGTCTGCGTTCAATGATGGTAACAAAACCTGAGATAGTTCGGAGCGGTTCTTTTAAATCATGGCTAACTACATAGGCAAACTCCTGCAAATTTTCATTGCTTGCTTTTAGTGCTTTTGTTCTTGATGCAATGGTGCGTTCAAGGTCCTCATTTTGAAGCTGCACTTGCTTGGTGATTTTTGCATTCTGTTCTAAAAGCTTTTCATGCGCACCCAAAATGAAATTGAAAATCAAACCTGCCAAAAAAATACCGCTTAAAGCTACAATGTAGTGTCCCCAAATTTGCGCCCTCACTTCATCGGTGTGCAGCGGATGATAGAAAATAATAACTGCATGAATGCTGAGTATGACAGCACCGAAAAATGCATAAAGAAAAATTTTCTCCCGCTCGCGAATAAATGATAAGCAAAGAATATAAGTGCCCACCAATGCCACTAACGAAACATAGAGTTTATACTGCGACTGATACTTGGGAGAAGTCCAATCATCATATAAATCGGCAATTCCAATAACAACCAAACAGGTAATTACTAAGGCATCACCCGCCCACGAAAGTTTATCGCGCTTGATAAGAAACAATGTAAGCAGTGTACCAATCACACCAACGACATTACCAAGCAGAATTAAATTGCCCATGTTGGCACCCTCCTGCATCAAGCCAATCACAACAAAAAATAAACTCATGGTAATGGCTATGAACAAAAGCGATTCAGCCTTCTGGCGCTCATATTCATTATTGAACTCATAGCCCGATAAAAAATAGTTGATAATTCTTTTGCCTGACAACATGTGGTGCGTAAATATAGATTTTCCGATTATGCCATGTGTTCTGCTTAAATAGATTTGCGCTGTGCAGCTAAAAATTTTCAACACTTCTACTCCTGATTACGCAAAAGCGCTACAACTGCGCACCGATGTTTTACGCACTCCGCTTGGGTTAAAGTTCACCGTTGAGGAACTTGCAAAAGATGTTGCTGATACGCATTTAGGCTTATTTATAAATGATGAAATCATTGCCTGCCTAACGCTTACTGCCTGCGAAAACAACAGAATGAAGATGAGACAAGTAGCTGTCAATCCTGTGTTTCAGGGCAAAGGTTTTGGTAAAAAACTTGCCGAAGCAAGCGAACGGTATGCAATTGAAAATGGGCGTGAGGTGATGTTCTGCAATGCGCGAAAAACGGCAGTTCCATTCTATGAAAGCATGGGTTACAAAATTGTAAGCAAAGAGTTTACCGAAGTAGGCATTCCCCATTTCGTAATGGAAAAGCAACTCAACAAGTTGGCTTAACGCACTTTCATACTGCGAATTAGTTTTGAGAAAAGTGTCGGAAAATGACGCTTTAACCACACGGCAAACTTTTCCTTCACACCGCCAATCACTACTTCCTCTTTTCCTGCACGAACAGCTTCAATAATCTTTTGAGCACAAAACTGTGCCGAAATTCCATTAGCTGTTGCTTCATCCATTTTGCCAAGCTGCTTGCCTGAACCGGTTAATGCATTCAACGAAACATTTGTTGCCACAAAACCGGGGCATACCAATAGAACGCGCAAGCCATCAGCATGACATTCTGCACGCAAGGAGTCAAAAAAGCCATGTAGTGCATGTTTTGCTGCGGCATAACTGCTGCGCCAAGGCGAAGGAATTTTTCCCACAGCACTTGTTACTATAATAATCAATCCAGATTTGCTTTGAATAAAATGAGGTAAAACCACCTTAGTAAGCGCAACTGTGCCAATGTAATTCACTTCTATCAGTCGCTTATCCACTTCAAGTGCAGTTTCTACTACCAATGAACGCTGACTGATTCCGGCATTGTTTACCAACACATCTAATCGTCCGAATTTTTGAAGCACTTGCTTAAAAAGTGAATCAAAATTTTCATAACACTCTAAATCCAATGGCAAGCACAAAGCGTTTTCATCATTTAATCCAGCTAGTGCTTGAACGCGTTTGAGTTCGGCTTCGCGCCTTGCCGAAAGCACAATGTTGCAACCTTGCTTAGCAAAAGCAACAACCAATGCTTCGCCAATACCTGATGATGCGCCTGTTATCCAAACCGTTTTACCTTTCAATGATTTCATTCCACTTTTTTATAGAATAAACTAAAACAACTTTTGACATGAGCGCAATAGAACGCTATTATTGTGTTCAAAGCAACCTTAAAAACAGCGAAAAGCATCCTTAGTTTCATGGCAGAGGTAGATACCATTCAAGAAGAATCAGATAAGAAGATAATACTTAAACATTATCGCGCCCTGCTGCGTTCGTTGAAAAAAAACTACACCATTGCCGACCGAAAACACATTCGACAGGCATTTGAACTTGCGCTTGAAGCCCATAAAGACATGCGCAGAAAAAGTGGAGAACCCTACATTCTCCACCCTATTTCGGTAGCTCAAATCGTGAGTGAAGAAATGGGTTTAGATGCCACTTCGGTAATTTGTGCCTTGCTGCACGATGTGGTGGAAGACACCGAAGTTACATTGGAAGAAATTGAACGCATGTTCAATAAAGAAGTGGCGAAAATTGTAGAGGGGCTTACTAAAATTTCCGGTGTGTTCGACCTGAACAGTTCCATTCAGGCAGAAAATTTCAGGAAGTTGTTGCTCACTTTGAATGACGACATCAGGGTGATTTTGGTGAAGCTGGCAGACCGCCTGCACAATATGCGCACGCTGGATTCGCTTAGGCGCGACAAACAGTTAAAAATCGCTTCCGAAACCGCCTACCTCTATGCTCCGCTTGCTCATCGCATGGGTTTATATTCCATTAAAACTGAAATGGAAGACCTTTCGCTAAAGCACACAGACCCCGAAGTTTATCGCGACATTGCACAAAGGCTTTCAGAAACAAAACGCGAACGCACCCGCTTCATCAACGATTTCATTCGCCCGCTAAAAGAAGAGTTGCAAAAACGCGGCTTCACCTTTGATATTTTCGGGCGACCAAAATCTATTTACAGCATCTACAATAAAATTAAGTACAAAGGTGTTCCATTTGAAGAAATCTATGACTTGTTTGCCATCAGAATTATCCTTCATTCGGAACCTGAAAAAGAGAAAAGCGATTGCTGGGGAGTTTATTCTGCAATCACCGACATTTACCGCCCAAACCCAGACAGGTTGCGCGATTGGCTAAGTAATCCAAAAGCAAATGGTTATGAAGCATTGCACACCACCGTGATGAGTTCGCATGGGAAATGGGTGGAAATTCAAATCCGCACCGACCGCATGCACGAGGTGGCAGAGAAAGGCTTTGCAGCACATTGGAAATACAAGGAAACAGTTGCAGGAAATGAAAAAGAAATTTCAACTGACCGCGCATTGGATGAGTGGTTAGAGAAAATTTCAAATGTGCTCAGCAACCCCGACTCTACTGCAATGGATTTGGTTACCGATTTCAAAACCGAATTGGTAAGCGATGAAGTTTTTGTGTTCACACCCAAAGGCGAGCTGAAACGCTTGCGTAAAGGGGCAACTGCGCTTGACTTCGCATTCGATATTCACAGTGAGATTGGCAAAAAGTGTATTGGAGCTAAAGTAAACCACAAGTTGGTGCCCCTTAGCCATGTGCTTAAGAATGGCGACCAGGTTGAAGTATTGACTTCAAACAAGCAACAACCCAATGAAGATTGGCTGAACTATGTTGCCACAGCAAAGGCAAAATCGGTAATCAAACAATCGCTGAAAGATGGACAGCGCAAAATTGCTGTTTCAGGCAAGGAGATGTATGCCAAGAAACTGAAGCAACTGAAAATTGAAGACACCGAAGCGCACATGGTGCTGTTGATGAACTACTTCAAGGCGTTATCATCACTTGAATTCTACTTCAACATTGCAACAAAAAAAATCAACCTTGACGACATTGCTAAACTTGAAGTTCATGCAGGCAAACTGAAACTCCCCAAACCGGTTGAGCACACGCGCCCCGATAACTTTGATGACGCAGTAAAGCAAACACTTCAGAAAAATGCTGAATTGCTCATTATGGGCGAAAGCAGCGATAAGATTGATTACAAATTTGCTGCATGTTGCAATCCTGTTCCGGGCGATGATGTTTTTGGCTTTATTACCATCAATGAAGGAATCAAAATTCACAGAACAAACTGCCCGAACGCTGTGCAGTTAATGGCAAAATATAGCTACCGGGTTGTAAAAACGCGCTGGACCAAACAGCATCAAATTGCATTCCTCACCGGAATCAAAATCAATGGAATTGACGATGTTGGCTTAGTAAACAAAATCACCAACATCATCACAGGGCAGTTAAACCTGAACATGCGCAGCATTTCATTCGATAGTGCTGATGGAATTTTTGAGGGAACCATTATGGTGTACGTGCACGACACAAACGAACTTGAAGATTTAATTGACCGAATGAAATCGTTAGATGGAATTTTAGACGTTGTTCGGATTGATGGTGAAGAAGGAAATTCAAATTAAACTTTTTCATATTCTTTGTTTTTTCTAAACACTCACTACATTTTCAACAGTCATTGCACATTTTGAAATAATTTTTTGCGAGTAATGGCAAAAAAATAGCTTTGCAGCCGCAAAAAACAATCAAAATGCTTACACAACGTAAAAAAGCAATAGAAACAGTAGTTAACCGCGAAGCGGTGAAACCCAGATTAGTCGGAAACAAGGTTTCGGAGTACTATGGCATGAATGTCTTTAACGACAAGGTAATGCGTGAATACCTTAGCGATGACGCCTACAAAGCAGTTAAGGAAGCCATTCGTTCGGGAAGTAAAATCAGTCGCGAAATTGCGGATGCAGTAGCTGCGGGCATGAAAGCATGGGCAATCAAAAAAGGTGCCAACTCTTACACGCATTGGTTTCAGCCGCTCACAGGTTTAACTGCCGAAAAGCACGATATGTTTTTTCAGCCCAAGGATGATGGAGCCATTGAAGTGTTCAGCGGTGACGCCTTGGTTCAGCAGGAACCCGATGCATCTTCATTCCCAAGCGGAGGGATTCGCGCCACTTTTGAAGCAAGAGGCTACACTGCATGGGATCCAAGCTCCCCTGCTTTCATCATGGAAATTGGCGATGGCAAAACGCTTTGCATTCCAACTATTTTTATTTCCTACACAGGCGAAACTTTAGACTACAAAGCGCCATTGCTGAAAAGCTGTGCATTCCTTGAGCGCGCTGCATTACCTGTTGTTCATTTGTTTGACAAAGAAGCTACAAAAGTTACCGCCACTTTAGGTTGGGAACAGGAATACTTTGTTATAGATGAAGCATTATACTATGCGCGCCCCGACCTTTTGGCAAGCGGCAGAACATTGTTGGGAGCATCATCAGCAAAAGGGCAGCAGTTGGAAGACCACTATTTTGGAACGATTCCGGAAAGAGTTTATGCTTACATGCTTGACCTCGAAGTAGAGTGCCATAAACTTGGTATTCCTGTGCGCACACGCCACAACGAAGTTGCGCCATCGCAGTTTGAGTGCGCTCCCATGTTTGAAGAGGTGAGTGTGGCAGTTGACCACAATCAGCTTTTAATGGACTTGATGGAGCGTGTTGCACGCAGGCACAAGTTGCGCGTGTTATTGCATGAAAAGCCTTTTGCAGGAATAAACGGCAGCGGTAAACACAACAACTGGAGTTTGAGCACCGACACCGGAAAAAACCTGCTCAGTCCGGGTAAAACACCAAAAACAAACTTGCTTTTCCTTACCTTCTTCGTGAATGTTTTGAAGGCAGTAACTGAATATGGCGATTTGATTCGTGCATCCATTGCAAGTGCCGGAAACGACCACCGTTTAGGAGCCAATGAAGCGCCTCCTGCAATCATTTCTGCGTTTATTGGTTCTTATATGACCAATGTGTTGGATGAAGTAGAAAAGCGTGTTGCAAAAGGAAAATATGATGAACTGGCAAACGCAAGTCTGAAATTAGACATCCACAACAAAATCCCTGATGTGTTGCTCGACAACACCGACCGCAACCGTACATCACCATTTGCATTCACCGGCAATAAGTTTGAGGTGCGCGCTGTAGGCTCTACTGCCAACTGCGCTTCAACCATGACTGTGATGAACACCATCATGGGGCAGCAGTTAGTTGACTTCAAAACTGAAGTTGATAAGCTGATTAAAGGCGGTGAAAGCAAAGAAGGCGCCATCATGCGGGTGATTCGCCAGTACATCACCGACAGCCGTAAAATTTGTTTTGAAGGTGACGGCTACAGCGATGCATGGGAAAAAGAAGCTAAAAAACGCGGCTTGAACAATGTGAAAACAACGCCTTATGCGTTGGATTTCCTAACGCAGAAAAAAAACAAAGAGGTGTTTATCAAAAATGGAATTTTTTCCGACAGGGAAATTCACGCGCGCTATGACGTTGAAAATCATAAGTATGCTTTGAAGATAAACATCGAAGCCAGCACGCTTGCCGACATCGCCATCAACCAAATTATTCCTGCTGCTGTTGAATATTCCAACCGATTGATTTCAAACATTCAGGGGCTAAAAGCTGTTGGGATTCCGGCAACTGCATCGAAAGCGCAAAAAGAATTGGTTACCCAGATTGCAGGAAAAGTAAACACCATAAAAACTGCATCTGACAAAATGTATGTTGCTTTGAACGGTGCGCACAAAGCAAAATCAATTGCTGACGAAGCAAAATACTACTGCGATAAAGTTAAACCTGCTTTGGATGCTTTGCGCATTGAAATTGATGAACTGGAAAACCTTGTTGATGATTCAACATGGCCCCTTCCGAAGTACAGAGAGATTCTGTTTATCAGATAAAACTAACTTCATTGCATAAAAAAAGCGCAGCCTAAACAACTGCGCTTTTCTTTTTTAATCCAATCTGAGTGATTAACCTTTGAACAGCGATTGCAACTTCATGGCAACACCCATGTCGCCTTTCACTTTAATTTTTCCGCCCATGAAAGCATTCATCGGGTTCAAAGTTCCTGCCATCATTGCCTCTAAATCTTCTAAAGCTACGCTCACTGTGCAGTCAGCTTCTTTGTCTTCGGCAGTAACCGCGTTAGTTGCGCCTAAGCCATCAATGAAAATTTTGCTTTCGCCAAAATCAAACTTTAGCGTTTTACCCAAAGTTGGCGCGGTGGCTGCGCTTGTTTGCAATGCTGCAAGTGTTGTTTCAAATGCCATTGTTTTACCGTTTTTATTGTTTGATGAATTGTTTACTGAACCATTTTTTTGCTCCGCAGTTTCCTCACTTTTCGTGTAGTCAATCGTTAAACCTGCTTTTTTATATTGCTTATCGTCAATCACCATTTTGGCAATGATTTCGCGCATAATTTCTGTTGAGCCGCCACCAATGGTGAGGATGCGGCTGTCGCGAAACATCCGCGCCATTTTGTATTCCTCCATGTAACCATAACCGCCAAAGTTCTGCAAACATTGGTAGGCAGTTTTATCGCTCAACTCGGTTGCCATGAGTTTTGCAATGGAACTTTCTTTCACGGCATATTCACCCTCGTTGTGCATGCGGCAGCAGTGATAAGTGTAATACTTCACGGTGTCAACTTCAGCAACCAACTGTGCCATGCGATGGCGCAGCACCTGAAACTTGTTGATGGAACGCCCGAACGCCTGACGCTCGCTCATGTATTGCAGCGTGTATTCAATTGCCGCTTCGCAACCTGCCACTGCCGAAATTGCGCCACACAATCTTTCTAACTGCAAACCGCCCATGAGGTAAATGAAACCCTGCCCTTCTTCGCCAACCAAATTCTCGGCAGGCACTTTCACATTGTCGAAAAACAACTCGGCAGTGTCGGATGCGTGCCAACCCAATTTCTTCAATTTCTTGGCAGAAACTCCGGGCGCATTGCGATCAATCACCAACAATGAAACACCTTCAAAACCTTTCGGTGGATCGGTTTTAACCACCGTTACAATGTAATCGCCATAAACAGCATTAGTGATAAATGTTTTCGAACCATTAACTATATAAAAATCGCCCTCACGAATGGCTTTGGTTTTGATGTTGGCAACATCGCTGCCGGCACCCGGCTCAGTGATGCCGATGGATGAAACCATTTCGCCCTTGATGGTGGGCACCAGATATTTCTGCTTTAAAAATTCGCTGCCATGTTTATAGATGTAAGTGGAACTCATGTATTGAATCACACTTGGCGTAACAGCAAAACCACCGCTCCACATCTTGGCAATTTCTTCGCAAAAAACCACCGAATACCAAAAGTCAACGCCTTGCCCGCCATATTGCTCAGGGTAATTCAAACCCATGTAGCCCATGTCGCCAAACTTTTTCCAAATCTCTTTCGGAATGCGCTGTTGCTCTTCCCACTCATCAATGTGTGGCGCAACTTCTTTTTGCAAAAATTCTTTCAGCCCTTGGCGGAAAAGTTCGTGTTCTTCTGTGAAGTAGTAATTTTTCATTCTGCTGAAATTTCAGTTCTGACAAACGTAAAAGAAATTTTGAAATCAGAACGTTTATGCACTTCAAAAAGTTGCTGTAAAACTTAAAAAACGCACCACGAAAGGGAGCAAAAAAACAGGTCTAATTAAGTTAGTGAGATAATGTTGTTTATACCAACTCAAAATCGCCTCACCGCAATAGTTGAAAGAGAATTCCCTTTAATTAAATTGGAGTATGAGCCATTAGTCATGTCTATAATATAGGCAAGCGTGCTATTTTCTTGGGTTGAAGTAAAATTAACACCTCGAGTGTTTTCAATAAAGGGAATAACTGATAAGTTCATGAATACTTGATTGAGTTCATCGGCAGATGGCAAGAACCAGTCGTTTATTGTAACGCCATTTACCACCACTGAAAGATTGTTACAGATCCTTGCAGCAATACCCGGTGTCGAACAGGCATTGACAATCAGTTGAGTGTTCTCGTAACCCGTTCCAATGTTAGCGGATGTGCCTGCAACATTAGTTTGTTGGCATCCCCATTCTGCGTTGTTCAAAAAGCTATTGTAAATTTCCATATACCGCCATCCGTTGCTAAATGTACCCTTATCGTAGAACACAATTCCCCCGCCAGGTCCGGTGCTGCCTATGGTGTAATTGCCGGAGGATGGAGTGCCGTAGGTAATACTATCTATGTTTGAGAGCAAAAAAGTTTGCGCGCCTCCGTTACTCAGGTGAATGGTCATTGCAGTTTGTGCCGAAGCATTTGAAGCAATGATTGAAAGGAGTATAAAAGCAAAAATGTTTTTCATAAATGAGGTTTTTATTGTTTAATGAATTGTTGAGTAAAAATTTGGTTATCGGTTTTTAAGAAACATACATATACACCCGCAGGCAAGCCCGAAACATCAAGCGACAAACTTTTTGAATTTGTTGGAATTTTACCCGAGTTCAGCAGCACCCTACCATGTACATTGCAAACTTCAACGGTGTGTTCCTTGCTACCATCAAACTCAAATTGCAATTTGAGTTCATTGGCAACCGGATTAGGATAAAGCAAAAAAGTTTTCTCGTTTAGTGTTGTTTCCTTCAAAGAGGTTGGGGATTGGTAAGCATTGTATGCAACATCAAAAACATTCCACGATTGAACGCTTCCGTTTTTAAGATTCACATTCATGGTGTTGCCGGAATATGTGATGCAGCGAATGGAACTGAGTGCAATCTGCTGTGTGGTTTCGTTTTTCAGTTTGACAAAGAAATCCTGCCCCATAACACATTGTGTTGCCAAGGCAGAAATTGCTAAAACAATTTTTATTTTAAGATATTTCATAATTGATAAGTTTCAACAAAAGTAATTTTTTACGCTCGAAAGAAAACAATTCATGGCAAAATCTTCCACGCTAAACGCACGAAGATTATTGGCACACGCTTTTACTTTTTCTTACGTTTATAGCTTTGAAAAATCAGTCCTTGAGCATATATCAACGCTTGGTGTTCCTCTTAACGATGGTGGCAATTGCCACATCCTCAGCCGTGCAAGCGGCAGACACTGTGTTGGTGAACATTATGCTTCAAAACAATACTAAAAGCCAAATCAGCGCAGAAATTCATTTCCCGAAAACAGATGGCGAGCGATTGAAATTGGTTTTTCCATCGCATTTGCCCGGTGCATTCAATGAGGTTGCGGCAGGTAATTTGTGCAGCAACATGAGCGCAAAAAACACCACAGGGAAAAGAATTGATATAAAAAAAATCAGCTACAACGAGTTTGAAATTGCCGCACAGCGGCAGGCATTATCCGTTAGCTACACCATGAACGATTCATGGTTTCAGGATTATGAGCAACATGGTTTGCTGCCCCAAATGGGAACGGTTTTCAAAATGGATGAATTATTTCTGCTGAACATGGGCTGTGTTGTTCCCTACTTAGAAGGCAAGGATAAATTGCCCATTAAAGTTACCATACAAAAACCCGCAGTTTTAAACGGTTTTTCACCACTTCAAAAAAACATCATTGACAAAAACAAAGAGGTTTATACGGCAAAAAACTATCTGCAGTTGATTGACAATCCAATTGTTTACAGCAGCGGATATGAGATAACATTCAGAAGCGGTGGAACAGTTTTTCACTGCCTTGCAAATGCTTATGGCAAGTTAAGCGACCAATTATTGATGAAAACGCTTAAACCTGTTTGTGATGGCATCAACAAATTTTGCAAAGGTTTCCCGGTGAAGGATTACTATTTTTTTGTGCTGCTGATTGACTCTGCCGACACAAAAGCAAAACTAACTGAGGAGGATTTTGGCGCGGTGCAGCACAGTGCCTCATCGGTGATGGTGTTGCCGAATTATGGCGACAACTATAAAATTCAGCGCGAAATTCAGTCCAGTGCATCGCATGAACTTTTCCATTTGTTCGAGCCGCTGAATATCAAAACCGACCTCAACAGCAAACTCAATTTCCGCTCAAAAATTCAAACTGCGCACTTATGGTTTTATGAAGGCGTAACGGAGTATTTTTCGCTGCTGATGCAATGGCGGGAAGATTTAATTACACAATCGGAGTTCATAACAGAAATGCGCAACAAAATGAGCTTGATGCAGTTTTACGAGCCTTTCTCGCTTACTGAGGAAAGCCCCAAAACTTTGATTTCGGGGAATGAAACTAGCTATCGAAACTTTTACTACAAAGGAGCAGTGGTAGCCATGATGCTAGACTTGAAATTGCTGGAGCTGAGTCAGGGACAGCTTAATTTGCAGGAATTGCTGATTCGTTTCAAACGCAGCATGAACGAAAACTATGTGGTGAAAGACGAAGAGTTGATTGCTGAGTTAATTAAAATTTCATCTTTCACCGAGTTAAAAGATTTTTTCAGTGATTATGTTGAGGGTGAAAAGCCGATTGATTTCAACAAGTTTTTACCATTGCTCGGCTGGGTGTATGAGCCGGTGAAAGAAGACACGGCTAAAATGTATTTGAATGCTTCGTTGCGTTACGACCGCGGCAGCAAGAACATTTACATCACCAACATAAACATTGACCAAATTGGCATTCAGGAAGGTGATGTGTTGGTGAAAATCAACAACAAAAAAGTGTTTAAAGACAATGTGGAGGAACTGATGGAGAAAATCAGTGAAACCGGCTACAAAAAACAGGTTTCCTTTACTGTTAAGCGAAAGGGGGAAGAAATTAAGCTAACCGGAAAACCTTTAATTGTGAACAAAACTCAACGCAACGTGGTGAAGGTTGAAAAACGTCCTTCGCCTGAAAAACAGTTTTACAGAAACACCTACAAAAGCGGACAACTGAGCACGGGGCGTCCTTACCGTTTATTAAATTGATATGAGTATAACCGTAATGATTGTGGTGGTTACTGCCGTAATTTCTTTCATGGCATTCGGCAACAGCCAACTGATTGACAAGCTGCTTTTTTACCCCTACAGAATGTGGCGCTTTGGCGAGTGGCACAGGTTGATTTCAAACGCATTTATTCATGCTGACATGGGGCACTTGCTTTTCAACATGATAGCGCTGTGGAGTTTCGGAACTTATGTGGAACGGGCATTTTCATTCTTGTTTCCGTTTGGCACGTCCATTTTTGTGCTGATGTATTTTGGCGCAGTGGCAGTGGCAGACGCCTATCACTTGTTTTCCATGAAAGATAATCCTGGCTATAAAAGTTTGGGGGCGAGCGGTGGTGTGGCTGCTGTGGTTTTCGCTTCCATTTTGTTGCAACCGCAAGGTGGCATTTCAATCATGTTTTTACCTTCAATTCCTGCATACATTTTTGGTCCGTTGTATTTGCTTTACAGCGCATATATGGCAAAACGCGGAGGCGACAACATCGGTCATGTGGCGCACTTTACAGGCAGTGTTGTTGGATTTTTCCTCCCCATTGTTTTAAAACCATCGCTCTTCGCTCGATTTCTTGAGCAAGTGTTTGGCTGAGTTTACAAACCTTCAATTTCCATGGGCATGCGGCATTGAATGCCGCTGTGCGATTTGAGCTTTTGGATGGTTTGCAACAACTGAAAATGTTCGCCCACCTGCTCTTTTACCCAGTTGGCTTTCATTTCGCTGAAACTTTCGGCAAGTTGTTCTTTAAATGATTTTTCTTCCGGATAATACTTCACTTTGTAATCTTTCAGATTAGCCTTTTTTACTGCAAATGCCAGCGCATCATCCATGCTGCCGATTTCGTCCACCAAGCCGCGCTCAATGGCTTGTGTGCCAGTCCAAACCCTTCCTTGTGCCACTTGCTCAATCTCTTCTTCACTGCGGTTTCTTCCTTCCGCAACCCGGTTTTTGAAATCGGAATACACGCGCTCCACTTCTGCCTGAACCACTTTGCTTTCAAAGGCATCCAATGGCTTGGTGCCCCCGCCAAAAACTGCGTGTTGCGCCATTTCCACTTCATCGAAAGTGATGCCTATCTCTTTGTTTAAAAGTTTTTGAAAATTGGGTATTAAACCAAAAACGCCAATGGAGCCGGTGATGCTGTTCGGCTGCGCAAAAATTTTATCGGCAGCGCATGAAATGTAGTAACCGCCCGATGCGGCAACATCGCCAAACGAAACCACCACCGGCTTTTCCTTTTTAGCAAGTGTTGCTTCTCGCCAAATAATGTCGCTGGCAACTGCGCTGCCACCCGGTGAGTTCACGCGCATCACAATGGCTTTCACCTTTTCATCTTCGCGAAGTTTGCGCAGCAACTTAGCCACTTTATCTCCGCCAATTTCATCCTGCCTTCCATCGCCATCCACAATGTTTCCTTCCAAAACCACCACCGCAACTTTGTTCTTCGAGTCGTTCTTTCCTTCATCGGCTGCCGAGGCATACTTTGATAACTCTGCAAAAGCAACATCCTTAGCTTTCTTTGCTCCGGTTTTGTCCATGAATTTATTCAACAACTGGTCGTAATAAATTGCATCATCCACCAATCCCAAAGCCTTGCACGCATCGGCATTAGTGGCTTTAAGGCTATCCAAAATGTTCATCACCTCAGCCGTTTCCAATTTTCTGGCTTCGGAAATGTTGTTCACCATGCGGTTTTGAAGGTCGCCCATTAAAAAGCGCATTTGCTCGCGGTTGGCATCGCTCATGTTGTTGCGCACAAAAGGCTCGATGGCACTTTTAAATGTGCCCACATGAAACTCCTGAATCTCCACGCCATATTTATCAAAAGCATTTTTGAAATACATGATTTCTCTGCCCAATCCGCGCAACTCAACAAAGCCATTTTTGTCAATGAAAATTTTATCGGCTACGGTTGCCAAATAATAGCTTTTCTGATTCGCAAGCACTCCGTAGGCATAAATGAATTTGCCAGATTTCTTAAAATCAATCAACTTATTGCGCACAGCTTCAATGGTTGCAAAACCAGACTGCGCAATTCCCATGGGCAGATAAATTCCGGCAATGTTTTTATCCTCTTTGGCACGCTCAATGCTTTCAAGAATTTCAGCTAAGCCAACCGATTTCTTCGGCTTGAAGGATTGAAAATCCAAGTCGGAAAAAGGGTCATCCTTTGTCCTTTCCGGAATGCTGTAGTTCAAATCTAACTTCAGGATGGAGTTGGCTTCAAACGTTGGTTTCTTTTTTGAAGATGCTGCCGCACCAATGCCTAACAACAGGAAAAAAGAAAGAATAATAAATAGAAAGATGCCGAAAACAGTTGCAAAAGTGAACTTTAGAAATTGCCACATAGGTGTGATGATTATTTAATTGTGAGTGTTGACGAACGAGCGAAAGTAATGTTTTTTGAAGGCGGTCAAATTTTTTAAAACAATCTCATAAAGACAAAAAACTAGACTCAATTCTATGGCATCAAGAAACTTCAATCGAAAAACTTGCTTTGAACAGTTTCCCGCTTTCAAGCATTAAAATCCCTTCCTTTTTGTCAAATGGCTTGGGCTGTTCAAACGTGTCGGCACAACCCAGCCAAGGTTCAATGCAAACATATGGGGCGCCTTCTTTCTGCCATATTCCCAAATACGGAAAATCATGAAAATGAACCTTTAATGCCTGCTTGTGATTCCTACTCACGATGTTCAAACTTCGGGATTGATGCGTTTTGAAAATCAGCGCATCGTCATCAAACAGTTTATGATGCAGGTTGATGTTTCCGTTTACTGAAACAACAGATTTTCTGCCATCAAAAAAACCCTCTGCATTGATGTGATGACGCTCTAAAACTTCCTGTTGCTCAAATTGAATGGAATAATCTTCAAAGTTTTCATTTGCATAAAACGGCACATTGAAAGCCGGATGAGCGCCTATGGAAAACAACATTGCTTCTCCTCCTTTGTTCTCGATTTCATAAGTATTAAACAAAGTTCCGCCAACTAACTTGAAAATTACTTTAAGCGAAAAACGATATAGAAAAATTTCGTGCGTTGCCGGTGAATCAATTAACGTAAAATGCAATTCGTCTTCAGCTATTGCATTACACGTAAATTCTTGTTTGCGAGCAAAACCATGCTTCTCCATGCTGTAATGCCTTCCATCAATTTCAATGGCATCATTCAGGCACCTGCCAACAACAGGAAACAACATGGGCGCACTCCACCCCCACCATGCTTCGTGCGCTTGCCACAAATGTTCGGTTGAACTTGGCTTGTGGAACAAAGATTTCAACTCAGCACCACGGTTGGCTACTGAAATTTTTAATACATCATTTTGAATGGTGTGCATAAAATGTTGATTCGTTTAAAGGTTTTAGCGTGATGCAATTTTAAATTTGCTGTGAACAAAATGAAAACAAAATGAAAATCGCACTGCTTGTTTTTTGTGTTGTAATTGCTGTTTCTTCCAATGCTCAATCGCTTACCAAAGAGCAAAAAAAACAACTAAAGAACGAATTGAAAGCCTACAAAAAAGACCTGGGTGCTTTTTACAATGAAAAGCAGGCAAACAAGGAAACAAAAGACGCTGACGATTCGCAAATCAGAAAACTGAAAGATGAAATTGCAGTGGCGGCAGCAAATAATGCCGATTTGAACCAACAGCTTGCCACCGTAAACAAACTTTTGGCTGAGTGCGAAAGCAAGCCTATACCACAGCCCGATGACCCATCAACTATTCCAATGGGAACTGTTTACAAAGTGCAAATCGGGTTTTACAAAAAGTACGACATCACTGCAAATTTTGAGAAACCCAAGTTTGTGGGTTATGAAGATGTGGAAGGCTACAAGCGATACATCATCAGCTATTTCAGCACTGAAGAAGAAGCTGAAAAACTAAAAAAAGACATTCGTGCCTTAGGCATTCGCGATGCATTTGTTGCAAAATATGTTGACAAGCAGCGGGTGTTTGAATGGGAGAAAAACCCCAAATACAAAAACAAGCAAAAACCTTCCTCTTGGAAGGATGTGGTGCCGGCTAAATGATGAGATGCCATTCTTAGTGAGACTTTTATTAAAAAATAAATTGTGCAAGCAATAACCACAAATTGGACTTGCGGTTGTAGGTTTATTTGAATGAAATCAAAACCAATCGGGATTTGATTCTAATGTATGTGTTGAATCTTCTGCAATTGTTGCTGACTTATCGTTAATCAAAATCTGCATTTACTATCGAAAGCTAAACATGAAAACCGCAAACCAACTCATCAACGAAACAAGTCCTTATCTACTACAACATGCCTACAACCCTGTGAACTGGAGTGCATGGAATGAAGTTTCGTGGCAGCAGGCACAAATGGAAAACAAACTTGTGGTGGTGAGCATTGGCTACAGTGCATGCCATTGGTGCCACGTGATGGAGCACGAAAGTTTTGAAGATGGAGAAGTGGCGGCATTGATGAACGAGCACTTTATCAGCATTAAAGTGGACAGGGAGGAGCGCCCCGATTTGGACCAGGTGTATATGGATGCGGTTCAATTGATTAGTGGCAGAGGCGGCTGGCCCCTCAATGCCATTTGCCTGCCCGATGGACGACCGGTGTATGCCGGAACATATTTCCCAAAGCAAAATTGGATGCAAGTGCTGATGTTTTTTGTGCATGAGCAGCAACACAACAATGAAAAACTTTTAGAGCGCGCAGCCGACATCACACGCGGCATTCATTCCATGGAGGCTTTTGAATGGCAGGGGGAGCAACCATTCAGCATGAATGATGCGGCAACGGCTGCCAAAAACATCATTGACATTTCAGACACAAAATATGGCGGCAGAGCAGGCGCACCAAAGTTCCCCATGCCGGTGAACTATGAGTTTTTGCTCAAATACAACCACCATACCAATAATCAAAATGCCCTTGAAGCAGTGCGTACCACATTGGACAATATGTTGCTTGGTGGAATCTACGACCAAGTTGGCGGAGGCTTTGCACGCTATTCGGTGGATGCTTATTGGGAAATCCCGCATTTCGAAAAAATGCTTTATGACAATGCACAATTGGTTTCGCTTTACGCAAATGCCTTTAAGGCAACAGGCGATGCACACTATAAAAGAATTGTGGAAGAAACACTCGCTTTCATTGAGCGCGAAATGAGCGGTGAGTTTGGAAATTTTTATGCGGCATTGGATGCCGACAGCGAAGGGCACGAAGGCAAGTTTTATGTGTGGAAATATGAAGATTTGAAGAAGTTGCTTAAGGATGATTTCAATGATTTTACAGAAATTTTCAGCATTACCGTGCAGGGAAATTTTGAAGGCGAAAATCATTTGGTTAGAAAAGGAAAAGACATTGGAAGTCAGGGAAGTATAGACAGATGGATGAAGTTGTTGCTAAAGGAAAGAAATCAAAGAATTCGCCCGGGCTTGGATGATAAATCGCTTACCGCATGGAATGCAATGATGCTGAAAGCTTACACTGATGCAGCCAATGCTTTGAACAACGAACATTACCTGAATAAAGCGCTCCAAAATGCAAACTTCATCCTGGCACATCAACTTCAAAGCAATGGAAGTTTGCTGCGGAATTTCAAAAATGGAACAAGCAGTATCTCAGGATTTTTAGATGATTATGCTTTCACAATCGAAGCTTTCATCGCATTGTATGAAACCACTTTTGATGAAAAATGGTTGAACACTGCAGCGCGGCTTACCGATTATACTTTCACTCATTTTTATGATGAAAAAAGGAAGCTGTTTTTCTACACCAACAAGCACGATGCTCCACTGATTGTGCGCAAAACAGAAACGTCTGACAATGTAATTCCCGCCTCCAATTCAGTGATGGCTAAGTGTGTTTACAAACTTAGTTTGATTTTTGATAAGCGACAATTTACCGAAACCGCAACGGCAATGCTTTCAGTTATGAAAGAGAACGTCCTTCGCCACTCATCGTTCTATGCCAATTGGGCTTTGCTGATGATAGACGTGGTAAACGAACCTTTTGTGGTGGCTATTTGCGGGCGAAATGCAACAACGTTCCTCAAAGCATTTCAACAACACTACCTGCCCAATTGCATTTTTGTGGGAACCGAAAGCGCAAGCAGTCTTCCATTGTTGGCAGATAAAACCACAAACGAATCAACGCTGATTTACGTTTGCCGAAACAATACCTGCGGGCTGCCAGCCGAATCAGTGGCGGCAGCTTTGGAACAGATTAAAGCCAGATGAATTGAGGAGCAAGGAAGTGTGAGCCACAACAAAAAAAGTTTAGTTTTATCTAAACTTCCTGCCATGCACAACCTATTCGCGCTTATAGTTTGCTTTTCATTATTCATTCACAATTTAGCTGCGCAGCACTACAGCCCACTGAAATTTGACACTTCCAGCTATTGGATGGTGGACGTTTATCTCAACCCCGGCTATCATCCAAACCTGCCACTTTATTGTGAGAGAACTTGGCAAAAGTACTTTTACCGCTCCGATACCATCATTAATCAACAAACCTATCATCACATCCAATCGCGCACTTGCGATTATGCTTGCAATACTTCGCTTGCCAATGCCTTCATCAGGCAGGATAGTGCTGCAAGATTGGTTTTGGGTTTGAATTTTGCCAACAATCAAGTTGCTGAAGATACACTCCTCAATTTCAACCTATCGGTTGGTGACACCATCCACTCGCCTTGCCCGGGCTACACGGTTGACTCTATTGACTTGGTGATGCTTGGTGATAGTCAACTGCACCGAAGGTTTTTTCTTTCTCCATTGCTGCAGTCTGCTTCATTTCAAAACTATGAACTGGTGGAAGGGGTTGATATAGTTGCCGCACTTGAAAAACTAACGTTTTGCCCGGGCAATTACAGTAAGCAATTAGGCTTGTTTGTTTCAAACAACAAGGTTGTTTACACCAATGCTAATTCAGTAAGTACCCCAAGCACCTTTTGCGGTTTCCCATTATCACTCAGGGATTTCAATGCTAATGAGCACACCTTTACCATCTACCCAAATCCTTTCTCCAATTCATTCAACATTGATGTAAAAGAACCTTCAACGCTACATCTGTTTAATTCCATAGGAAATGAAGTTGCAACTTTCCAACTGGAGGCAGGAAACCAACACATCAACATTCCTGCAGATTTAAGCAATGGTGTTTATTCAGCTAAGTTATCAGGTGGTAGTTTGCAAGGCAATGCGATGCGGCTATTGAAAATTGATTGATGATCGGCATGGGTTGTTGATGATAAAATCATCTAACTGGAATACTTTGGTTTTGATTACGAAGGTGAGCGGTTAGATACCGAAAGTGAGCGGTTAGATGCCGGAAGTGAGCGGTTAGATACCGAAAGTGAGCGGTTAGATACCGAAAGTGAGCGGTTAGATACGGAGCGTGAGCGATTAGATACGGAGAGTGAGCGATTAGATACCGAAAGTGAGCGGTTAGATGCCGAAAGTGAGCGGTTAGATACCGAAAGTGAGCGGTTAGATACCGAAAGTGAGCGTTTAGATACCGATAGTGAAAGTTTAGATACCGAGAGTGAACGTTTAGATACCGAGAGTGAACGTTTAGATACCGAGAGTGAGCGGTTAGATACCGAGAGTGAGCGGTTAGATACCGAAGGTGAGCGGTTAGAAATGGGCTATCTTATGAAAAGAGCTGATTTGAGTATAAAAAGTCTCCCTGAGTCTGTTCAATAAACTGTGTCATTATTAAATTTGCGCAGTTGAGGGAAACGTAAACAGACATAAAAAAGCCCTCCATTGCTGAAGGGCTTTCGTGTTTCAAGGTGTAGGTTTAATGGCGAACCAGACGGGTGGTTGTTCGTTCTCCGTTTAAGGAAATTTCGGTGATGTAAGTTCCGGCAGGCAACGCGCCCAAATCGAGCGAAAGGTTGTTGATGCCGCGATAGATGTTGAGCGTGGTTTGGAACACTTTCTGCCCGAAGCTGTTGGTGATGATGACATCGGCTTTGCCTTCGCCATCGGCTTTGATAACCAGGTTAGCATCGGGAGCCGCAGGGTTGGGGATGAAACCGCTCCAGGTTATTTCTTTTCCTTTCAGGGCGGTGATGCGTGCGCTTACCATTGGGGAGTATTCAAACTGCTCGTCAAAATCAATTTGCTTCAAACGATAGTAGTAAGTGGTGTTTGGGGCAACGTTTTTGTCTTCATACACATAACGCTGAGTGCGGGCGGTGGTTCCGTTGCCGTTTACCCAGTCCACTTGCACAAAGTTGGTTCCATCGGTGCTGCGCTGCACTTCAAAGCCGCGGTTGTTGATTTCGGCAGCGGTGGTCCACTGCACATTGATTTGGTTGCCCGCTGGGGTGGCTTTGATGTCGGTTAAGGTTACCGGCAGTGCATTGCCCCCGCCAATGCTGCCAAGCGTGAAGGGGCTGAAGGAGGTAACTTTCCAATCGGTGGTGATGCTGCCTGCGCCATAACCCGAGCAATCGGAGCCGATGCCTGCTGTGGCTGCTTCGCTGCGCCATTGCCCACCGGTGTAATGCGCCACCGTGAGGAATTCGCAGTTTACAATGGAACTCTGCGCGGCATTTTCCCAATAGAAAGTGAGTTTTACGGAATCGGAAGTAACGGTGCGGTCAACATCCCAGTATTCGATTTCGCTGATGTAGTCAATAGAGGAATGTTTGCTGCCGGGGTTTGCCGGAGCTTCGTCAAAGTATTGTGCTGTGATTTCAGTGGTGGCGTTGTTCATGCCTTCCACCCCTACCCTGCGCCATTTGCCGCCTGCACCCACCGGGAACACAAATGCGGTGTTGCCCACTTTGCGCATGGGACCCGCCACATACGCTAAAGCCGAGCCTGCTGAAGAAGTGGCAGCAGCGCCAAGTTTCAGGATGTTGGTTGAGGTGGTGTTGATGATACCCTTAGTAAGCGTAAGTGCGTTGCTCACCTCAACAGTGCGGCTGAGGGTGAGGTCGCCCGCAGCTTTGTTTACAATTAAGTTATAGAAGCCTGTGGTGGTGGAGCCGCTGATGGTTTGCGGAGTTGCGCCATTGAAGCGCACGGTGCCGGTGCCCGGTGTGAAGGTTCCGCTGTTTGCCCAGTTGCCGCCCACATAAATGTTGGTGGCAGTGCCTTTATCGAAAGTGCCTTGAGTGATGGATAGGTTGCCGAGCAGCGTTAAAGCTGTTGCGCTGCCGCCCACGCTGAGTGTGCCTGCGCTTTTTTCCACCACCATGCTGTGGAAGGTGTGTGCGGTGGCAGTGCCGTTGATGGCTTGCGCGCCTGTGCCGGTGAAGTTCACCCTGCCCAAGCCGGGTTCAAAGGTGGCGGCATCGCTCATGCTCCAGTTGCCTTTTGCGTAAATGTCCGAAGCGGTGCCATTGTCCAGTTCACCGGCAGTGAGGGTGAGGTTGCCGTCAATGGTAAGGAACTGTGTTCCTCCGCCAATGCCAAGCGAGCCAGCGGGTTTGTTCATCACAATGTGGTTGAAAGTTTGGTCAACAGCAATGCCTTCGATGAGTTGGTCTTCTTCGCCATTGAAGGTAACGGTGGAGCTGCCGGGGTTGAACACTGCGTTGTCATTGTGCCAGTTTCCCTTCACGTTGATGGCGGTAACGGAGCCGAGGTTCATGGTGCCGCTGTTGAGGGTGATGCCTCCATTGAGGTTGAGTGTGGTGATGCTGCCTGCAGGCGCCAAGGTGCCCGAAGGCTTGTTCATGGTGAGGCTGTTGAAAGTAACAGCCGCAGTGTTGTGCGAAAAAGTTTGTGCGCCACTGCCGGTGAACATGATGTTGCCGGTGGAGCCGTTGAAGGTGCCGCCCGACTTGGTCCAGTTGCCGCTGCGGAAGTTGAAAATACCTTCGAGGAGGTTAATAGTTCCTGCTGAGTGATTAAGTGTGCCCACAGCAAGGCTATCGTCAAAAGTGCTTGTGCCGGTGCTGGAATGCGTGAGTGTTCCTTCCACCGTGAGGTCGCCCACATCGTTCAGCCAAGCGGTGTTGATGACTTCTAAACTGTTTTTGATGCGGTTGATGCTTGAAATGTCGTATCCACGGCTGCCGTTCAGGCGCAGGTTATAGTAATCTGCTCCCCACACGGTGGCACTGTCGCCAGTTTGGTTGATGGTAACGGTGCCTCCTGTAAGGTCATATTCACCGCGCAGTTCAGGGTAAGCATCGTCTTCGGTGGCGCGCTGGAGGCGCAGTTCCGAAGTGCCGGTCATTTTCAAACCGCCCGAGCCATGTAATGCTAAGGTGCCTTCGTTCATCAACACGCTGCCGCCCAGCACCAACATGCTGTCCACCTGAATGTCGGTGGTGAAGGTTTTGGTGCCGGAAACTGAGGCTTCGAGAATGTTGTAGGAATAGTAAGGCGCTTTGATGGTTTGCGCACCTGTGCCCATGTAGTTTATGGTGTTTGGGCTTGGTGTGGCTTCCAATCCACCGGTGCTTAGCAGGGTGCCTGTGAGGTTAAGTTTTGAGCCAACATTGTTTACCCAAAGTGTGGAGGCATTGCCACCGGTGATGTTGCCGTAAACGGTTACTTCGCCCATGCTGTTCATAATCATATCGGAGCTGATGGCAAGGTTGGTACTTGCGGCAGGGCTGCCGAAGGTGATGCTGGTGCCTTCGGTAATTACTTTATGACTGGTGATGTTGATGTTTGCGCCACTTGCTGTGGTGATGGTTCCCGTTCCGCTGATTTCGGTTGCCATGCCTGCAAGCGTTACGGGCACGCCCGATGAAAATGCCATAGTTCCATCCACATGCAAATCGCCATTGAGCAAGAGTGAACCTGCGGTTTGAGTGTAAGTAACCCCTTCAGGAATGCGCAAGCCATAGCCTGCCACCACATCACCGCTTACTGAAACCGATGAGGAAAGTTCAATTTCGCCATCCACTCGCAAGGTGCCTGGCGCATTAAAGGTGCCTGTGCCAAACAAACTGAGATTGCCCGCAATGTAGAGGGTGCGAGGGACGTTCACGTTCAGTGTGCCACCGCTGAGCACATCCACAAAAATGGCAGAGTCGTTTGCGGAAACTGAAATGGTGTGCCCGCTGTTGATTACGGCATAGCCCGCACTGGTGGGAACGCACGAGCAACTTGCGCCTGAGCCACCGGGTGTGAAGCTCCACACCGAAGTGCTGTTCCAGTTGCCCGAAGCGCGGGAATACACATAGCGATAGAGCGGAGTGGCTTCTTTATCGTTGGTGCCCACCACCCAGCGGTTGTTGAGGTTGGCGCGTGTTAAGCCTGAGCGCCTTGCGGTGGGCGAGTTCATGGGTCCTAAAGTGGTGAGGTGTGTGCCATGCGAGCCAAGCGTGCTGTCCTCGGCATAAGTTATCATTTTCAGGTTAGAAACGTGCCCGGCAGAGCCAAGCCCGCCATATTTTACCTCAAGTGTATATGTGCCTCCGTTTAAACCCGAAGTGCTGATTTCGGCATTTTGCTCGGCAATAGCTTCGATGCTTGAGCCTTCGTTATCGGTGTATGTTACTTCGCGTACGCTAATGGCATTGTTGTGTTTCACCGAAACATAACCAGCAGTGGTGGGGTTGGCGGTGCTGGTTATCATTACCGGGCGGTAATTATTGTGCGTTCCCACCGGAAACAAGCCGTGAAACGAACCCGAATTGGCAGTGATGGCCGATGCCGGAAACCAACGTTTCCAAGTGCCGTTGTAAACGTGCCCTAATGTTCTGCTTAAAGTAGCTGCCGCATTGTTACCTACAGTGAGCGTGTAACCATTCAAGTTGAAGTTGGAACCGCTCATGGTGATAGTGTTTGTAACCTTCACATCATTACTGAAAATAATCGTGTTGGCGGCAGTGGCGGCAGTTAAGCGATAGAAAATTTCTTCACCCGAAACCCTGCTGAGCGTTTGCGAAATTTGCCCATTGAAAGTAACCGTGTGTGTAGATGGCGTAAAAGTGCCGCAGTTCTCCCAATTGCCTTTCACCGAAAAGCTTCCGCCCGCAGTTAAGGTGATACCGGTGTCAATCTTTAAGTGGTAAAAATTGATTGCAGAGGTGGGTGTAACCGTGGAGTTGGTTTTAAAAACCACTTTATTACCGAAAGCAAATGTGAGTGGCGACACAGCAGCAGTTAAACCCTTATTGAAGTTCACGGTGCTGCCCGATGATGTGCTGAGTATTGGCGCAGTGCCGCTACCCCCGCCAAATGTGAAGCATGGCGAAGTGTTACTATTGAAGTTAATTGTTCCAACACCGGTAATTGCCAGCATGCCAGATTTATTGGCAAGACTTACCTGGTTAGCAAAATTGATGGTGCCGGAAGCCACTGTAATTTCTTCGGTAACCACTGCATTGTTCGCCAACCAGGTAATGTTCCCATTCAAGTTAAATGTACCTGACCCAACTGTTAACCTGCATTTTCTTTTTGCATTATCGCTGTTTCCGTTGAAAACAAGGTTTCCATTTACGGTTAATGTTCCGCTGCCCACGGCAACGGTTTGTGTCCAGTTATCTTTTCCTGTTTGGTTGAAGTTCAGGTTGCCGGTTACGGTAACGGTTCTGCCGGAGCCCACATTGAAAGTTCTGAATTTGTTTGCCTTAGTGAGGGTGAGCGATGCAAGGGTGAGGTTGGTGTTTGCTGTTACCACGGCATCGGTGGAGCCGTTGGAGGTGCCAATCATTACTGCGCCTAAAGATACTGCCGATGGTCCGTTGATGGATTGAGAACTTCCGTTCAAAGTGATGGTGTGTGCTGCAGCCGAGATGGTGCCGCGGTCGTTATTGATGTTTCCGTTTATTGTGAAGCTCTTGTTGGCGGTGAGGGTTCCGAAAGCTTCTAAGCTGAGGTTGCCACCGATGGTATAAGCGCCTGCAGTGTTGGCAAAAGTTGTTTGTGCACTTGCCCTGATGTTTACATGGTGAAAGGAAATGTTGGTGGTTGCAGTAACTGTTTTTGTTCCGTAGAAGTTTGCAGTGCTGCCTGAAACCCAAGAACTGTTTTTGCCGGAAACGGTGTAGTTGCCATAGAAATTTACATTGCAACCCGAAGTGAGTGAAAGCCTGTTTTGCGAATCGGAGAAATTGCCGTTGAAGTTGATGGTTCCCGCCCCTGTGAAAGTAATCCGGTGTTTATCGTGGGTAATGGCAACAGCAGGTGTAAAATTAATTACTCCTGTGCTTACCTGAATGATGTTGGTGCCGCTGGTTGACCAATAGGAGAAAGTTCCGTTGATGTTGATGGTTCCGGGTCCTGCATCAAAAGTGTAGGTGTCGTTTTTGTTGCTTGGGTTGATTCGTAATGCGCCAGTTACGGTGAGGCTTCTGCCCGAAGTGGTAATGCGGAGTGTAGTTGCATTGCTGTTGTTGTTCCCTAAATCGAGGTCTTTGCAAGTGTAGTTGCCGTCAATGGTGATGGTTCTGCCGCTGCGGATGATGACATCATCGGTGGAAGCGGGCACGCCAGAAGGGCTCCATGTGGAAGCGCTGCTCCAGTTGCCGTTGTTTACAGCGGTTTTGGTGGCTGCGTTGGCAGGCAAAAACAGCATGAAAATTGCTGCAATCAGCAGCAGGTTTTTAAAGATTGAGCATTCACCATAAACCTTGTGGCTGCTTCGTTTCCATGCAACCAAAGCTTTGGCATTTTTCATCACTTTTTTCATCATCAGAACATTTAGAGAGTTTTAAAAACGATAGTTCTATGGCTGATAAACCTTTGGAACTTGCGTTCTGATACGACACTCTGAACTATATGTTTCAAATTCAAGCGACTTTTTCAGAACAAAAATTCCACAATAGAATTATTGAACATTTTTACCACAAGCTGGTTGGGTTTGTATGTATCATTGCCAAAAGAATAATGATGGAAAATTCAACACCAATTTTGGAAATATATCAGGAGGCAACACCTAACCCTGAATCATTGAAATTTGTAACCAATCAAGGGCTGCTGCCTAACTATCAGGTTGACTTCAAAAACAGGGAAAGCGTAAACGGTCAATCGGGTTTGGCTGAAAAACTGTTTGAGCAAACATTTGTGCAGGGCATTTTCATTTCTCAAAACTTTGTTACCGTAACCAAAACTCCCGATGCCGATTGGTTTGAAATCACACCTATAATAAAGGATGCTATCAAAGATTACCTGAATGCCGGTAAAGCTGCTGTAGCTGCTGAGCTGATTAAAAAAGGACAACCAACCGAGGTGAAGGCTGATGGCGAGCCTGCAACAGTGGAAGATAAAATTCAGGAGTTGCTGAACAAATATGTGAAGCCTGCTGTGGAAGGCGATGGCGGGCACATTGAATTCAAATCGTTTGAAGCAGGAGTGGTAAAACTCTCCATGCAGGGTTCGTGCAGCGGGTGTCCTTCATCGCAAATCACCTTAAAAGCCGGCATTGAAGGCTTACTGAAAAGAATGGTGCCTGAAGTGGAAACAGTAGAAGCGGTGGAAGAATAGTTATTGAATAGCAGGCACAGCATTTTCCAAAAAGAAAAACATAACTGTTTACTAACAACATTTTGCTCTATTCGCCCTGCCGATATTTTTCAAGGCGCAAACACATTTTAAATGAATCGCAGACAGTTTATCTATAAATCGGGAGCGGCAGCCGGTTTGCTTGCTTTGTCGCAGTTTCCGTTCGAGGCTTTTGCAAAAGGCGACATCAAGCGCATCACCATTCTGCACACCAACGACCAGCATTCGCGCATTGAGCCATTCCCTATGGATGGAGGAAAATGGCAGGGCGCAGGAGGTTTTGCCAATCGCGCAGCAGTAATCAACCGCATTAGAAGCGAAGAGAAAAATGTTTTGCTGTTAGACTGTGGCGATATATGGCAAGGCACGCCATATTTTAATTTGTATGCAGGTGCATTAGAGTTTCAGCTGATGAGTGAAATGAAATATGATGCCTCCACCATCGGCAATCACGATTTCGATAACGGCATGGAAGGTTTGGTGAAACAAATGCCGCAAATGAACTTTCCATTTTTGTGCGCCAACTACAATTTTGAAAACACACCACTGCAAGGCAAAACACAACCCTATAAAATTTTCAAGTTCGATGAAATTAAAGTGGGTGTGTTTGGGTTAGGCATTGAGTTAGCCGGATTGGTTCCTAAAAGTTTATATGGTGAAACCGTATATCAGGAACCCATTGCAGCAGCAAATGAAATTGCAGCACTTTTGCGCAATGACTACAAATGCGATTTGGTAATTTGCCTTTCGCACCTCGGGCATAAGTACCCCAACAAAAAAGTTTGCGACATGGACCTTGCCTACAACACAAGAAACATTGATTTGATTTTGGGCGGGCACACACATTCCTTCCTCCCCTACCCCGAAGAATTTAAAAATGCTGATGGCAAAAAAGTGATAGTGAATCAAGTGGGTTGGGCAGGCATTCTTTTGGGTAGATTAGACTTTTGGTTTGAGGCAAAAAAACGCGGTGTGGTTATCCCCGATGCACCCATAAAAATCAGAGGCTGAGGAAGGATTGATGTTATATGATGAAGAAAAAAATCTTTCAACCCTATTGCGGGTGAAAAAGTTTTTCGTAAGGCAACTCGTGAGAGAAAAAAAAACTGAAAAATCAAGTGGTGAAAAATTTTTTTTCTCACGGTTGAATACACATTTTCACACCATCAATCGCACCTGTTCAAATTTTGTTCACCAATACTAAACTAGACCTTAACATGATGAAAGAGAAATCGGCAGCAACAGTTTGGAGCGCGTGTTTGGAAATTATCAGAGATAACGTAAGCGCCCAAAGTTTTAAAACGTGGTTCGAGCCGATTAAGCCTGTTGAGTTGAGAGGGTCTGTGCTAACCATTCAAGTGCCATCGCAGTTTTTTTACGAGTGGCTCGAAGAACATTACGTTTCACTTTTGCGCAAAACCATAAAACGCGAACTTGGCAACGAGGCGCGTTTGGAGTACCGCATTGTGGTGGAGCACAGCCAAAGTGCACCAAGCACCATTGACTATCCAAACTTCAACACCGGCAACGCCACAAACCCGGAAACAAGTTTTCCGCTAACGCTGCAAGGCAGCAACATCAAAAATCCGTTTGTTATTCCAGGGCTGAAAAAGATCAACATTGACCCGCAACTCAATCCGAATTACAACTTCGATAATTTCGTTGAGGGTGATTGCAATCGTTTGGCTCGCAGTGCAGGCTATGCAGTGGCGCAAAAGCCCGGAGGAACTGCATTTAATCCGCTTGTAATTTACGGTGCTGTTGGCTTGGGAAAAACACACATAGCACAAGCTATCGGAAATGAAGTGAAGCAACATTTCCCGAACAAGACAGTATTATATGTATCGAGCGAAAAATTCACCAATCAGTTTTTTGATGCAGTGAAAAATAACTCGGTGAATGACTTTGTGCATTTCTATCAACTTATTGATGTGTTGATTGTAGATGACATTCAGTTTTTCAGCAACAAGGAAAAAACCCAGGATATTTTCTTCCACATCTTCAACCACCTGCACCAAAGCGGCAAGCAATTGGTGCTTACCACCGACCGCTCTCCACGCGATTTGGAAGGTATTGAAGAAAGATTGCTTTCCCGTTTCAAATGGGGCTTGAGTGCCGACCTGCAAGTGCCGGATTTTGAAACTCGCATAGCCATTTTAGAAAAGAAAATGTATGCCGATGGCATTGAACTTCCACGCGAAGTGGTGGAGTTTGTTGCCTACAACATCAACACCAACATCCGCGAATTGGAAGCTGCCTTAATCTCTTTGTTAGCACAAGCATCGTTGAATAAAAAAGATGTGGATTTAGACCTTGCGAAAAAAATCATCAAAAACTTCGTGAAAACGATGAGCCGCGAGGTGAGTATTGACTACATTCAAAAAACTGTTTGCGAATACTTCAATGTTCCTGTGGATGCACTGAAAGAAAAAACACGCAAGCGCATGGTGGTTCAGGCGCGTCAGCTTTCCATGTTCCTCGCTAAAAACTACACCAAAAACTCTTTGAAGGTTATCGGCAAGCACTTTGGCGGAAGAGACCACTCAACCGTTATTCACTCCTGCCAGGCTGTTCAAAATTTGATTGATACTGACCAGGAGTTCCGTGAAAGCGTTACCGATATCCAGAAGAAAATTCAAATGAGTATTTCATAATCAAAATATGCTTAGAAAACACCCAAGCCGAAGTCTGACAGCCTTCGGCTTTTTTTATGCTACAACACAAGAATTGAAAACAAATACGCAAGCATAAGTGCCACACTACCTATTGAAAAAGTTTTCAAATCGCTGTAGGCTGATAGCGGGATATTTGCTCTATGCCTCAACATCAAAACCAAAAAAAGCTTATCGAAAGTAAATGCAAGCAAAGTTCCGTAAGCAATGCCTATTAAGCCGAACCGACTGGCAAAAAGAATGCTGAATGTAATGTTTAAACCTATTTCAATTAATGATGAAAGCAGCAACACTTTGTTTTGCTGCAATCCATTAAAAACAGTTTGAGGAAAAAGTAAACGCGGAATAAGTAGCAGCAAAAGCACATTAAAAATGCTTGCACTAAACAAAAAATCATCGGAGTAAAGCAGCACGAACAGCGGCTTGCTCGCAAACATCAACACTATTGCCACAGGAAACAACCAAAGCGATAACTTCCGCGAACGATGTTTCAACTCCTGCAAACCAAGATGCGTATCGGCTGCAATGGAAGCTATCATGGCAGTGCTGAGTGTGTTGGATAGAATAGTTGCAAAAGGAAGCTCACGCGAACCGTAGCGAAAAACAGCAAACAATTCATCGCTGAAAAAGCGCTTCACCAAAAAGCCATCAATGTATTCGGCTGAGCCGCTCACCAACACCGACAAAGATAATGGCAGCGACACACGGATAAGATTTGCAATAACACTTTTATCGAAATGTAAGCCGCCCAACCTGCTCAAATTCACGAAAAGCAAAACTAACTTGAGCACTGCAAAAACAGCCATTCCACCAACAGACCAAAGTATATTATTAGTAATGTAGAAAGGGATTAACACAAAAAGAATTTGCCCTATCAATGTGGCTAAACCATAGCACATCAAAGCATTACTTCGCCCCTTCAGGTAGTAGATATACTCATTTAGAAACGTTGCAGAATTAAATAGAATGTAACCCACAGTCATGGCAGTAATGATGGCATTGCCACCATAAAAATGTTGAAAGAGTGCAACCGCCTGCACTGCAAAAACTGCCTGCCATATCAATAAAATGGCTGCCCCTGAAAACACTGCCTTTTCATCGTGCTGTTTATGCAGCGAAAGCATGGCATTGGTAGTGCCCGCCAACCAAAAAAAGCTAAACATGCCTGCAAGCCACAAAAACGTTTCGTATGCAGCAATGGCTTCTTTATCGGCACCCATTTTCACTAATGCAACTGAAACGAAAGCTGCTGTTCCAAACCTGATGAGTTGGAAAATTTGAAGCGATGAAACACCCGAAAGTGAATAATTTTTCAAGCGGTTGATGAATGAAAAACGATAATAACACTATTAAAAATTAAACAACTATCTATTACTTCTCGGCAGCATACATGGCGCAAGTGCCAAGCGTTAGTGGAGTCCACTCTACATTTTTGAAACCAACATTTGCAAGAATGTGATTAAAAGCATGACCTTGTGGAAATGCACGAACGCTTTCGGGCAGATAAGAATAAGCGCGCACATCGCGCGAAAAAAGCCTGCCGACAGTTGGAAGAATAAAACTGAAATAGATGTCGTAGAAAAAACGAACCAAGCCGTTGTGTGGCAAGCTAACTTCGAGTATTACCAAACGCCCGCCCGGACGCAGCACCCTGTGAATTTCCTTTAGCCCTTCCTCTAAATACTCAAAATTACGCACTCCAAATCCAACAGTTACAGCATCGAAACTGTTATCATCGAAAAACATTTTTTCAGAATCTCCCTTGATGAATTCAACAATATGCGCTGTGTTGCTCTCCAATGCCTTTTTACGCCCATAGCTCAACATGCCTTCACTAATGTCGTAACCAATAATTTTCTCAGGCTTTAAACTAAGCGCCTCAAATGCAAAATCACCTGTTCCGGTTGCTACATCTAAAATTTTTCGTGGCTGGATTTCGCTGATAAAACGCACTGCCCGTTTGCGCCAACTGCGGTCAATTCCCAGGCTAAGCAATCGGTTTAAAAAATCGTAGCGATGAGCAATGTTGTCAAACATTTGTTCTACCTGCTCCTTCTTACTTCGTGCTTCGTCCTGATATGGCGTAACTTCTTGTGGCATTTCCGTTTCAAAGTTAATAAGACTTCGCAAGAAACCACATTTGCGAATGCTATTCAATTCACTTAGGTTTGGCGGCTTCTTACAAAAAAGCGTAACACACTTTCTTATGAACTTCAAACAAACAAACACACTTTTAGTTGCCGCAATGGCAATCATCATCGGGCTTTCATCCTGCGGTGGAGGAGGCAAAAAATCAAGCGGAGTTAAAAGCAAACGCGCGGGCATCAACGAAGTGGTCATCCACATCAGCGCTGACCCCGACAAATTGAACAGCATAACATCAACAGCTGCTAATGCCAGTGAAATAGAGCGAAACATCTTCGCTAGCTTATTGGACAATGAATTGGATTCTCCTTTTACCATCATTCCGGGTTTGGCAAAAGGGCGCCCGTTGATTGAAGAAATTACCGAAGGCAAATACAAAGGCGGCTTAAACATCACCTACGAATTGCGCGAAATTGCCAAGTGGGACAATGGCTCACCGGTTACGGTTGACGACATCATTTTCACGCTGAAGGTGATTAAGAATCCTAAAGTAGATTGCGAACACCTGCGTTCATACTACGACTTTATTAAAGAAGTGAAAACTTATGATGATAACAACCGCAAGTTCACTTTCGTGTGCGAAGGAAAATACTTCCAAAGTGAAGTTTGGAGTGCTATCACCCCTTATCCTGAATATCTGTATGACCCGGGAAAAATTATGCGCAAATTTACTTACGAGCAAATGAGCGATGCCAAAGAGGTGGAGAAACTAAAAGGCAACCCTGACATCATCAAATTTGCCGAACAATTCAACTCAGAAAAATTTGCCCGCGAACCTGAGGGCGTTTTGGGTGCCGGACCTTACAAATTGGAAAAATGGATTACCGGTCAGCGCGTGATTTTGAAGAAGAAAGACAACTATTGGGGTGAAGCCATTGCCGCAGAAAACCCTGAATACGCTAACTTCCCCGACAAAATCATTTTTGAAATCATCAACGACCCCAGCTCGGCATTAGCCGCTTTGAAAGGCGAGAAATTGGATGTGATGAGTTCATTTAAAACAAAAGATTTCATTGAGTTGGAACAAGATGAAAAACTGAACACCAAATACAATTTGGATAAGCCAACTCAGTTGGTTTATTCCTACATTGGTTTAAACACTCGCGACCCCAAGCTAAGTGATGTGAAAGTGCGCAGAGCATTGGCTTACCTAATTGACATAGACCAAATCATCGAAAAAATTTCTTACGGTTTGGCAACGCGCATTGCCGGACCCACAAGCCCGCAGCGTCCTTACTACAACAGCGATTTGAAATTGATTCCTTTCGACATTGCCGAAGGCAATAAATTGTTAGACGAAGCAGGCTGGAAAGACACTGATGGCGATGGGGTTCGCGATAAAACCATCAACGGCAAGAAAACTAAACTTTCACTCGTTGTGAAAATGCCAAGCGGCAACGATGTGGCAGAAAGAATTTTGTTGCTTTATCAGGAAAACTGCAAAAAGGCTGGCGTTGAAATCAGCATTGCACAAAAAGAATGGACGGTGTTTTTGGATGAAATAAAAGCACACAATTTCGATGCTTATTTGGGCAACTGGATTTCGCACCCGTTGAGCGATGACCCTAAACAAATCTGGCATACTACATCATACAATGGCGGAAGCAACTATGTTGGCTTTGGCGATCAAAAAAGCGATGAAGTGATTGATAAACTGCGCTATGAATTAGATGAGAACAAGCGCAATGAATACTACAAAGAGTTTCAGCGTTTGGTGTATGAGGCACAGCCATACATCTTCATGTCAACTCCTTTGAACAAAGTGGCAATTCACAAGCGCTTCACCAATGGTCGCGCTCGCGTTTGCCGCCCTGGTTATTTGGCAAAAGAATTTAAGTTAGACCCCGAGTTCGGTCTTTAATTCAAACTAAAATAAGTACAGCGCAACCTTCAAGTTGCGCTGTTTTTCATAGCAGATGTTTACATACATACTTAAAAGGATAGTTTATTTCATCCCGACTTTTTTAGTCATTTCATTGCTCACTTTCGTGCTTAGCCAAATGGCTCCGGGCGACCCTGTGGAACTGAAACTGAAAGGCGGCATGGCTGCCAGCAGCGGACAAAGTGCAGAGAAAATTGCAGGCGAGCAGGCATATATAGATTTGAGCAGAAAATTAGGGCGCGACCTTCCTGCATTTTATTTTTCCATCACTTCAAAAGCATTTCCCGACACGCTTTACAAAGTGCCGAAAAAAGAAGAGCGCGAGAACCTTGAGCGGATGATTGAACAATATGGCAACTGGAATGAAATCAGCGCATACTATCATTCGGTGAAGGCTTTGGAATTTTCGCTTTTCGACCGGAAAATTGACACCTTAGACCCGAACACTTTCGACCGCTCGCGCAACATCCGCGAAGCCTGCAATGACCTTTATCGAAACTATGAACACAACGAAATTCAAGTTCATCTGAAACGCATCAGTGAAGCCGTTAATCAAACTTACACCGATAGTTTGGTGAAAGATTACAACAGCCTTGCCGATGTTGTCCCTTTTGCACAAAATGTAAATGAGGCTTATGATGCAGTGCGCAGCAAAGCTGACAATAGTGCAAAATACATTCCTGCTTTTCATTGGTATGGTTTCCGCAATCAATATCACCGCTGGTTGTTTGGCGATGCGCCTTGGTTTAGCGAAAACACCGACCCTACGCGCGCTTCAAGGGGCTTTTTCCGTGGCGATTTTGGTTTCTCGTATTTAGATGGCAGACCGGTTACTTCTATCATTGGCGATGCTTTGAAGTGGACTTTGCTCCTCAATCTCATAGCATTCGTTTTAATATATAGCATTTCAATTCCGATGGGGGTTTCGCTTGCCGTGCGAAAAGGCACCACCTACGACCGCATCGTTACCACCATCAACTTCATTCTTTATTCCTTGCCTTCATTCTGGATAGCAACGTTGCTCATTACATTTTTCACCAGTGATTACTATGGCGACTGGATGGATATTTTCCCAACACACGGAGTTGGAAAAACGGGCGAAGAATACTCGTTTGGCGAGCAGTTGATTGACCGCACATATCACTTCATCCTTCCCATTTTCTGCATTTTGTATGGCTCGTTTGCCTACATCTCGCGGCAGATGCGCGGTGGTATGCTTTCGGTGCTGAGGCAGGATTTCATCCGCACTGCGTTTGCTAAAGGTTTGGAGCCGAACACCGTTTACTGGAAGCACGCTTTCCGCAATTCTTTAATTCCAATCATCACCATGTTTGCAAGTTTTCTGCCTGCCATGATTAGCGGCTCGGTGATTATCGAATACATTTTCACGATTCCCGGCATGGGGCGTGTGAGTTACGAATCAGTAGTGGCGCGGAACTTTCCGGTGCTGTTCACCATTCTGATGTTTTCGGCAATTCTGACAATGCTAGGCAATTTGTTGAGCGATATTTTATATGGCTTGGTTGACCCAAGAATTTCATTTACTAAAAAACAATAAGGCTTTTCGATGGCTGCGAATACAGGAGAAAGTTACTGGGATATAGTGAAGCGTCAGTTTCGCAAAAACAAAATGGCGGTGCTGTCGTTGCGGGTGTTGTATGTCATCATTTTCATTGGTGTGTTTGCCGATTTCATTGCAAACGAAAAGCCGATTATGTGCAAGATAAACGGCAACACTTACTTCCCCATTTTCAGACAATACTTGGTGGATGCAGGCTTTGGCGGTTGGCAGAAAGATTTACAAAATGCCGACTGGCTGAATTTGAATTATGAATTTGCTATTCATCCGCCTATCCCCTACTCGCCCACAACGGTTGATTTAACCAATGGCGATTATGCAAGCCCGGGTGGAAAACAGGAAGTGGCTTCATGGCGTTGGCGACATCAACTCGGCACCGACCAAATCGGGCGCGATGTGTTGGCGGGTTTAGTTCACGGCACGCGCATTGCCATGTTGGTGGGTGTGGTGAGTATGGCAATTGCTACCATAATTGGAATTTTGCTGGGCGCCATTGCAGGCTATTTTGGCGATAACCGAATGCAGGTTTCGCGGGTGCGCCTTGCGGCAAATGTGTTGTTCGTTTTTTTCGGATGGTTCTATGCTTTTCATGTGCGTGGCTATGCAATGGAACAAGCCTTGGCAGAAAGTTTCGGAGCTTTCAGTTTACAGTTTCTGCTTTCGTTGGGCATTTTTGTGGCGGTGATGGCGATTCCAAATTTGCTGATTGCTCCGCTTCGCAAAATTCCTGTGCTTGGCGCAAAAGTTACCATACCGGTTGATATCATCATTTCGCGTGCCATAGAGATTATTATTTCGATTCCTACTTTGCTGTTGATTCTATCCATAACTGCAATTGTGAAAAAACCTTCTATCATGCTGATTATGGTAATCATCGGCTTAACCGGATGGACGGGCATTGCAAAATATATTCGTGCAGAATTACTGCGTGTACGCAGTTTGGAATACATAGAAGCGGCTCAGGCTTTGGGTTTCAGCGAGTGGCGGATTATTTTGAAACATGCCATTCCTAATGCACTTACACCGGTTTTGATTGCCATTGCGTTTGGGGTGGCAGGCGCCATATTGGTGGAGTCATCGCTTTCGTTTTTGGGCATAGGTGTTCAGTCGGAAGTAATTACATGGGGTAAACTTTTAAGCACTGCGCGCGAAAATTCTGCGGCATGGTGGTTAGCGGTGTTTCCGGGTTTCGCCATCTTCATCACCGTAACGGTTTTCAACCTGATTGGCGAAGGCTTGACGGATGCGATGGATCCAAGGTTGAAACAGTAATATATTTTAGTTGCAAAGAATTTATCATTTGCTATTATGCAGTGAGTTAGATTTGGCAGTGGATTGCTTAATGAATAAAAGTTTTGAAAATGAGTTGTTCGAGTTGTGGAGTTAAAGGAAAAGATGGAGAAAGTTCAGGTTGTGGCTCGGGAGGCTGCAGCACAGGCGGATGCAATAAGCACAATGTTTATGACTGGTTTTTGAACATCCCGCTTTCATTCAATGAAAATTACAATGTTGTTGAGGTTAGTTTCAAAAAGGGTGCACGCAAAGGATATTACAGAAACATTGATAGCCTTGAATTGGTTAATGGGCAGTTGGTGGTAGTAGAGGCTGTTCAGGGTTACGATGTTGGTGAAGTAAGCCTAAAAGGAGAATTGGTGAAAGCCCAAATGAAAAAGCGCAAAATAAGCGAGCGGGAGGATGTGATTCGGAATATGATTCGCGTAGCCAACGAAGAAGATATTGACTTGTTATTGGACTGCCGTAACAAGGAAAACGAAATTATGGTTAAAGCCCGCGCTATTGCCAGGACATTGAAGTTGGAAATGAAAATTGGCGACATTGAGTTTCAGGGCGATGGAAAAAAACTAACTGTGTATTATACTGCCGAAGACCGTGTGGACTTCCGAGAATTGGTAAAAATATATGCACGTGAGTTCAAAGTAAAAATTGAAATGCGGCAAATTGGAGCGCGTCAGGAAGCCGCAAGAATTGGCGGCATAGGTACCTGCGGTAGAGAGTTGTGTTGCTCATCGTGGTTAAACGATTTTAAAACTGTTCCAACTAATGCTGTGCGTTATCAAAACCTTGCCATCAACACCGAAAAACTAAGCGGACAATGCGGCAGGCTGAAATGTTGCCTGAATTATGAGTTGGATACTTACAATGATGCCTTTAAAAATTTCCCTCGGCACAACGAAAAAATTGAAACAGAAGAAGGCAATGCATACCTCAGAAAAACTGAAATTTTAAAGCAACTGCTTTGGTATGAATATGAAGATAAGCGAGGCGCTTTTTTCAAGCTCACTGTAAACGATGCAAAAGAACTGCTGTGGATGAATAAAAACGGAAAAAAGCCGAAGAGTTTAGAAAATTACGCTTTGGTAGAAGAAGCCGTAGATGAAAGCAAACACGATGATTTGGTGGGTCAGGTAAGTTTGACTGCTTTGGAGGAAAGAGCACGCAAGAAGCAAAGGCAACATCAGAAACATCGCAGTCAGCAAAAAGGAAAACCCAATGTAAAAAGAGGAAACAACAATCCTCCGCAGCAAAAAAAATAGATGTTGATTTTCTGTAAGAAAGTGATGAGCAGCGCCAATCGAAACAATTCTGCTTTTAGCGCCAAATTTGTTTTTGCAGCATTTTTTTTTGCAATGCTTGCATCGTGCAACAATGCTTTGATTTTTGAAGTAAACACACCACTGAAGCAAGAGCAATGGAGTTACGATGAACCGGTAAGTTTTGAAGTAGAAATAGCAGATACAGCTTTGCGCTACGACATTTCCATTAGCCTGCGTCATTCCTTTCATTTTGAGTGGCGGAACGTTTGGGTAAACATCGAAACTGAGTTCCCTGATGGCAAGAAACTTTCAAAACGCATCAATCTGTTGCTTTGCGAAGCTGATGGCGTTTGGTTTGGCAAGTGCGCTAACGATAACTGCGACATCAAAATTCCGATTCAGGAAAATGCCATTTTCCCTTCACTAGGCATTTATAAATTTCGCATTGCGCAAGACATGCGAGTGAATCCGCTGCCCAATATCCGCAGTGTTGGTTTTTGCGTGGAGAAGACGCCAAAATCATCTACTCCTTAGTTAATCAACTTATTATTTAGACGCAGCAATTCAGTTTCGGCTTGCTTTAAATCGAAGCGCGCATTTGCCAAACGCAGCAGTGCATCTTCATAACTTTTTTGCGCTTCGCGAAACTCAATGGAAGTGCTTTGCGAAAGTTTGAAACGCTCGGTGGAAATGGTGATGTTTTCGCGGGCATATCCAATGTTTTCTTCTTCTAATCTCAGTGCATTGAAAGCCGCCTCATATTCGCGCGCAGATTTCTTTAAACCCGCTGCCACTTGCAGTTTGGTTTGTTCCAATCGGGTGTTGGCGCTTTGCAATTCAATGCTTGCAATTTTAACCTGCCGGTTGATGTTGAAGCCATTAAAAATTGGCATGCTCACCGTTACCCCCAAACCCAATCCATAGTTTTGGTTGAACAATGCAAAGCCTGCATCGCTTTGTGCGTAGCTATAGCTGTATGCCGCATTGCCAACAATCACAGGCGAGCGTTGCGCATTCGCCTCTTTTTTTAATTGCTTGGCAATGCCCACGTTTACCATTGCTGCCTGAATCAGGAAATTGTTTTTCACCTCCTGCAAAGCCTGCACCGAAAGGTTTTCTTCAAACTTCACTTCGCCCGAAACCGTGAAAGGCAAATCGGGATTGCGGGAAAGCAAAGTGTTTAAATTCTGTTTAGCTACTTCAAACAATGCCTCTTGTTTCAGCAGTTCAGCCTTACGTGCATTGGCATCAATGCGTGCTTGCAGCGCATCGGTTTTTGCGCTTATGCCCAACTCCACTTTGGTGTTGGCAATTTTCAATCTTTCTTCTGCCAGCGCAATAGCTTCTTTGTAGGCGCTTACTGTTTGTTGTTGGCGAACAATTTCGTGATAAGCAACCACCACTTGCGCAACGGTGGTTTGCACCCTTTCCTTTAATTGCATCACCGAAAACGACTCCTGCATTGAAAGCCTGCGTTTTGCAAAGAACATGCGCAACCCGTCAAACAGCGTCCAGTTCAAGTTTGCCGAAGCATTGAAGTTGGTTGACTGTACATTATCGCGCGCAATTTCGGTGCCATTCACAAAACGTTGGTCAATGTCGGTTAGTCCGTAGCTTGCGCCACCGTTCACGCTAAGGTTTGGCAACATGCCTGCATTGCCAATGGTGTTGTTGCGATGTGCCACGGCTGAATCATTCTTCGCCAAAACAATGTCATAGTTGTTTTGCAAAGCAATGGAAATGGCAGAGTCGAGGGTAAGCAAGGATTGAGCGAAAATGTTTCCTGTTGCTGTGCATAATGCAATAACCAACAGCACAATAAGTTTAGTGCTCGAATTTGAAGATGAGGCAATTTGAAGATTTGAAAATTGGATGAAGCAGTTTTGCGCAGACATATCCCATTTTCCTCTAACATCGGACTTCCAACTTCCGACTTCCAACTTCCGACATCGGACATCGGACATCGGACTAAGTACTTTGCTCATTTCTACTTTCATATTCAAATCAACGCATCATCAAATTTTCAAATTACTTTTTCCTACTCAAAAACGAATAAATAGCCGGAATCACAAACAGCGTGAGCACTAAGGAGAACATGATGCCGCCAATGATGACAATGCCAAGCGGAATGCGGCTTTGCGCACCGGCACCAAGCGCCAAAGCAATGGGCACAGCACCCAAAGCGGTGGCAAGGCTGGTCATCAAAATCGGGCGCAAACGCATCACCGATGCTTCTAATACTGCCTGCATTTTATCCATACCATCTTCCCGCTTTTGGTTGGCAAACTCCACAATCAAAATTCCGTTTTTGGTAACCAAACCAATGAGCATGATAATGCCGATTTGCGAAAAGATATTCAGCGTTTGATTGAACATCCACAGACTGAAAAGCGCACCGGCAATGGCAAGCGGCACGGTGAACATGATGATGAGCGGGTCAATGAAACTCTCAAACTGCGCGGCAAGAATCAGGTAAACTAAAATCAAAGCGAGGATGAAAGCAAACAAAGTGTTGGACGAGCTTTCGGCAAAATCGCGGGCAGAACCGGTGAGGTCTGTGCTGAAAGAATCGTCTAATAATTCATCGGCAATTCTGCGCATTTCAGCAATGCCATCGCCAATGGTTTTTCCGTTTGCCATGCTGGCAGAAACCGTTGCCGATTTGTAGCGATTGTAGTGATACAACTGTGGCGGACTGCTCACTTCCTTCACCGTAACCAAATTGTCTAATTGAATCATTTCGCCCACATTGTTTTTCACGTAAAGCGATTTCAAATCCACAGGGTCATCGCGGTTCTCTCTATTCACCTGCCCGATAACCTGATACTGCCTTCCGTTCATGGTAAAATAACCCAATCTTCTTCCACTAAATGCCAATTGCAGCGTGTTGGAAATGTCCATCACACTCACACCCAAATCGGTGGCTTTCAGGCGGTCAATCTCAATCTGCAATTCAGGTTTATTGAATTTCAAGTTTAGGTCAGTGGCAAGGAATACCGGGCTTTTCTGCGCTTCTTCCATGAACTTTGGCAACACTGCTTTTATCTTTTCAAAATCATTGTTTTGAACAACAAACTGCACCGGCAAACCAAAGCGCGCAGTGCCACCTGTTGAAATGGTTTGTTCTTGAATGGCAAACACTCTGCCCTCGCTGAATTTGCGAATACCCTTGTTCACCAAATCCACCGTTTGTTGCTGTGTAAGTTCGCGCTTTTCAGGTTCTACCAACGCCACTCGTGCAAAGCCGCTGTTGGGCGCGCCACTGCCTGCAAAGCCGGGTGCCGTAACTGTCAATATTTGTCTTTTACCCGGAACCGAATCCACTAAAAACTGTGAGATGCGGTTCATGAAATTATCCATGAAATCATAGGAAGTTCCTTCGGGCGCAGTAACACTCAAACGAAACTGGCTACGGTCTTCCAATGGCGCTAACTCAGTTTGCAACAACTTGCCAAACAAACCTATTGCTCCCATGCAAACCAACAAAATAACAAACGCAAGCCAACGCTTTTTCATGAATCCTGAAAGCGATTCGCGATAGTTGTTATCCATTGCCTGAAAAAACGGCTCGGTCTTTTCATAAAACCATGAACGCTTATCATCTTTTCGTGCCAGCCAAACGGTGAGCACCGGAGTAAGCGTAAGCGAAACAAAAGACGAAATCAACACTGCGCCCGCCACCACAATGCCAAACTCGCGGAACAAACTGCCCACAAAGCCTTGCAGGAAAATGATGGGTAAAAACACCACCGCCAGCGTTACCGAAGTGGCAATCACAGCAAAGAAAATTTCTTCGGCTCCTTCGCGCGCAGCATCTATTCTGCTCAAACCTTTCTCTAACTTTTTGAAGATATTTTCGGTTACCACAATGCCGTCATCCACCACCAAACCCGTAGCCAAAACAATGCCAAGCAGGGTGAGCACATTGATGGTGAAACCACACATGTACATAATAAAAAATGCCCCCAGCAAGGAAACCGGAATGTCAACTATGGGGCGAATTGCCATCAGCCAATCGCGGAAGAAAAGGAAGATGATGAGTATAACAAGTACAAACGCAATCAGCAGCGTTTCGCGCACTTCAAAAATGGAGGCTTTGATGAAGCGGGTGCTGTCGAAAATGATGTCAATGTTGTAATCTTCCGGTACGTCCTTCTGAATTTTTTCGTAGCGTTTGTAAAATTCATCGGCAATGGAAACATAGTTTGAACCCGGCTGCGGAACAATTGCCAACGCCACCATCGGCACTCCGTTGCGCTTTAAAATGGTTTCTTCGTTTTCGGGTCCAAGCACCGCTTCGCCAATGTCTTTGAAGCGCACTAACTGGTTTTCCGATTGGCGAATAATCAGGTTTTCAAATTCTTCTTCGGTGGTTAATCGCCCGAAAGTTTTCACGGTAAGTTCTGTGGCATTACCTGCAATTTTCCCGCCCGGCAACTCCACATTTTCGCGATTCAGCGCATTGTTTACATCCTGAAAAGTGATGCCGTAAGCAGTCATTTTCATAGGGTCGAGCCACATGCGCATGGCATACTTTTTTTCGCCCCAAATCTGCACACCACTCACACCGGGGATGGTTTGTAATCTTTCTAACAAAACATTTGAAGCATAATCGCAAACCTCTAATTGCGTACGCTTGTTGCTTTGCACCGTCATGGAAATTATTGCATCGCTGTTGGCATCGGCTTTTGAAACAACCGGTGGTGCATCAATGTCTTGCGGCAGTTGGCGCACTGCTTGGCTCACCTTATCGCGCACATCGTTGGCGGCTTCTTCTAAACTCACTGCCAGCGTAAACTCAACTGTGATAACACTTGTACCCTGATTGCTTGCCGAAGAAATGCTGCGAATGCCTGCAATGCCGTTAATGGCTTTTTCGAGCGGCTCGGTAATTTGTGATTCTATGATGTCGGCATTTGCTCCGGTGTATGCCGTGCGCACCGTAATCACCGGTGGGTCAACCGAAGGATATTCCCTTACGCCCAAAAAATAAAACCCGATAACGCCAAACAGCAATATGACGAGGTTCATCACAATTGCCAGCACCGGGCGTTTCAAACTAAGAGAAGGTAAACTCACCTACTGATTTTAGATTTTAGATTTTTCGATTTTAAATTGAGTAGTGAGTAGTGTCGGGAGTTTGTTGCAACTAATTACTTAGGCGACAACATCGAAGGCGCTTTCACCGGAAGCGATTTATCCTGCTCGGCAGTAATCACATTGCCTTTAATGGTAATCACCTTAGTGGATTCGCCTGCGTTGGAAGTAATCGTGATTGCCTTGCTGAAAGGACCCGGGCGACCTTGAGTGTTGTATGTGGCAGTGATGGAACCTTCCTTGCCGGGCAAAATCGGCTCTTTCGACCAACTTGGTGTGGTGCAGCCGCAGCTTGCTTTCACATTCGATAGCACCAATGGCTCTTTGCCCACATTTTTAAACTTGAATTCGTGCGTGGCTTGCGGACCTTCGGGTATTTCACCGAAATCGTGCAGTTCATTTTCAAACTTGAATTGAGGAGCGTTGGGGTTGGGTTTGGTTTCTTCGGGTTTTTCCTGAGTGAAAGCGAACGAAGCAACAGCTATAAAACAGGCAGAAAGTAAAAGTTTGTTCATATCCAGTTTCTATTTTTGAACAAATATAAATGCCTATTCAATGTTGCAACAATCATTGCCGATTGCTTAACATCATTTTTACAAAGCAATCACAGCATTGCCAGCTTCAAAGCGCGGTAAAGTTCGCCTGCGGCAATCAGTTGCTTCACTTTAGCCTGCAAATTGCCGTCAGCTAGAGCAGCTGTAACATCCGGCAGGGTGCGTTCAGTTTCAAGTTCTTCATTGCTTGGCAACTGTGTGTTGTTTGCCAGCAAGGCAATTTCATTGCCGGTTAGGTAATGCGATTGGCGAATGAATTCAGGCAATGCCTCAACCCCCAAAACAACTTTCGCATCGGGCATTTTGGGCATTTCCATAATTGCTTCTGGAATCATGCGCGCCCAAAAGTTTTTGCCCATGCGTGCCATTTGGTCAAACTTAAATGGCGAAACACTTCCATCTTCATTCAAAACCGATTCGGCAATGTACATGGCAAGCACTTCGCAAATCACCAAATTTCCGGCACCGCCTCCGACACCTGTTTCAATAATTTGCTTCACCTTACATTCTATGTGGGCTTTGCTTTCGCCCACCCGTGGCGGCTTCACAAATTCGCTGGCAACTGCTGTGAACCCAGCCTTTGAAAACTCGTTCACCCCCTTTTCAAACTCTGCCGATGCCAAATTGCATTGGTGAACGATGTCGTAACTCACGATGTTGATGACACACTCGCCAACTTCATAAAGGTTATCTAAAGTGTTTTTAGTTAACCCTGTGCGCCCGCTTCGGGCTGGCGAAAAAATTACCGTAGGCGGATTGGAACCAAATACATTGAAAAAAGAAAATGGTGCAAGGTTTACGCTTCCTGCTTTGTCAATGGTGGAAACGAATGCAATGGGGCGAGGTGCAATGCAACTCAGCAGGTATTCGTGCAGCTTAGGAACCGGAACTTCGGAAGGGATAATTTTCAGCATGATACTTACAATTGATAATTACTTCGATGCAGGTTTATTCATTTCACTCAACAAATCAAGCACCATTTCTTCAAGCGTTCCGCTGCCTTTCAGTTCGCCCATCAAACCATAAAGCGGTGCGGTTTTTGCACTGTTGCCGTCATCTTTAGAAACATTTTTTATGCTGCCTGACGACAATGATTTTATCCAGCTTTCGGGCAATAAACGAGCCGCCTGCCTAATTAGACTTTGCTTAACGCTTTCACCAAAATTTGCAAGACTGTTTTCGTTCAATCGCTTCACGGCATCTTGCAAATCGCGAATGAAATCATCGGCATAAGCCACATTGCCGTTGGAAACCGTGAGGTGCAAACTTGGTGGCAGCAGTTGCCTGTCTAAGTGCCAGCCTGCGGCAGTAAGTTCATCGCCAAGGCGGTAGATATCTATGCTGCCTGTGGATGTGAATGAGAAAACAGTTGTGAGCGGATTGCCCACCACCTTTAAGCCTTCGATGCTGTTGATTGCCGCCTGAATTTTTTTTGCTGCCTGAAAAGTTTTTTCTGCCATGTTGCGGTAGCCTTCCTGCCCCAAAAAGTTCATCACTGCCCACGAAGCTGCAATGGCGCCACCTGCCCTTGTGCCCGAAACGGCAGGCGAGGCATACAACCCTCCGGGCCAAGCTGAGTAAACGAAGTATTGTTTCTTGCGCAGTTCGGCATTGCGATAAACCACCACCGAAGAGCCTTTGGGTCCGTAGCCATACTTATGAATATCTAACGAAATGGAATGCACTGCCGAATAGCGGAAATCAATTGGCGGAACGGAGTGTCCCAACTGTTCCAAAAACGGAACAATAAATCCACCAACACAAGCATCCACATGAAACCAAACATTTTTCTCTATCGCAATTTTATTGATGGCATCCAAAGGGTCAATGAATCCATGCGGATAGGCGGGCGCAGAACCAACAATCATTACTGTTTGCCCATCAATCAATGCCTTCATTTGTTCCAAATCAGGCTCCAAGGCTTCGCCCACACAGGGCACAATGCGTAAATCCAATTCAAAGTAATCGGCTGCTTTGTTGAAAGCCGGATGTGCTGTTGCTGGCATCACCACATTGCCCCGAACAATGTTGCTGTTCTTTGAAATGGCATATTTTTTTGCCGCTTTCACTGCACACAAAATACTTTCGGTTCCACCCGAAGTCATGCTCCCGGTGGCTTCATCGGGTGCGTTCAACAAACTTAAAGTCATGGCAACCACTTCGCTCTCCATTTGTTTCAGGCTTTTAAAAACCGATGGATTCAAACCGTTTTCATAAGCAAAGCGGTTGTATGCCGCCCGCGAAACTTCTGCCACTTCCTCCCCCGGATAAAAAACCAAACTGAAGGTTCTGCCGCGCTTCCAGTCGGCATCGTTCTTTGCGTAATCATCCAACGCTGCAAGCACATCTTGCTTTGCAATTCCCTTTTCGTTTAATGTTTGAAAAACCATGTTGCTATGAATTATTTTTTCTGAAAACCGATAACACAAGAATGGTTGCCACGATAAACACAAGCGGTATCAACCACTTTAAACTTACCAGCACTATCAAAAAGAAAGATGCAAGTATTGAAACAATTACAAACGCATTCAACCAAAACTTTGAAAATTTCACATAAGCAAGATTAAACAAATCGGGTGCAGCACGCGGCAAACGCCACGCGGCAAAACTGATACCTATGGTTAAGGTCATCATGCCAACAATGGTGAGATAGCCATAAAACTCAATGGTATCTGTGCCAAAAAAGTAACGCATCACTCCAACACGCTCAAGTGTTTCACCAAGCAACAACACCAAAATGGTGATGGCGAAAAACAACACTACTGCAAGTTGAGGCGTTCCGTTTTTATTCACCTTTGAAAATGCCTGCGGCAAAACTCCCGCCCTCGACTGCGCATAAATTTCGCGTGGAATGGCTATGGCAGCGCCATTGAAACAAGTCAGCCCAGCGTTCACAATGCCAATGCGAATGAACACTTGCACCCATGCGGGCAACAAGCCATTTGATGTGCCCACCATTTCAGGTTTTGCAGGTAAATTTTCCAAACCAACAATGCCGGTGTAAGCAGCAATAACACCTATGTAAAATACTAAAACAATTCCGGCTCCAATCATGAGCGCCAAAGGTATATTGCGCTGAGGCTTTTGCATTTCCTCGCCAAGTTCAATGATGATTTGAAAACCCATGCACACGTTGAATGAAATGATTACTGCCATGAAAAAATTACCATCGGCAGGAAGCGAAAAAACTGCATTGCCGGCATGAACCGATAACACAGGAATAGTGTAGGCAAGTAATGCAACAAGCATCTGCACGCCAAGGGCAATTTGCAGCATCATCAAAAGTTTCACTCCGGTGAGATAAACTAAAAAGAACAACAACAGCAGCAGAATGGAAAGCACATTAAGCGAAATGCCCGGTGGCATAAAAGATTTAAAACTTTCAGCCAAGCCATAAGCCACTAAAGCCACGCCTGCCGCACCTCCAAGAATTGCCCACCAACTAAAGAGCACACCGGCTATGGGCGAAACAAATTTCCTTCCATACTCAAAGCCCGCCCCCGCAGTGGGCAATGCACTACTGAGTTGAATGAGCGGAAGCACACTTACCAAACTAACCAGCAAGGCAATGGAAACTGCAAGCCATGCTGCTCCACCTGCTTTTGCGCAAATGATGGGAATGAGCACAAATGCACCCATACCAATCACCGCTCCAACCACCATTGCCACTCCGCCCCAAAGTCCAATTTGCCGTTTGAGTTTCATTAGTGTTGCAATCTATGATAATGCTGATTGAATACAATCTACCAAACCAATCACCTCCTCCTTCGAGTTAAAACTGTGCAAACAAATTCTGATGCGCTCTAAGCCCACTGGAACTGTTGGCGATAGAATCGCTCGCACATCAAAGCCCTGCTGTTGAACTTTCTGTGCAACATTTTTAATCCGCTCATTCCCTTCAATAATCACGCATTGAATTGGAGAATTACTGTCAAGTAGTTTTACATTCTTATCTGCAATTTGTGATTTGAAAAGGGCGATGTTTTTCGCCAGTTGATTCCTTTCCTTTTGAGCATTTGGAAGATAATCATAAGCTCCTCGAATAGTTGCAAGTGCATGAGGCGGCAATGCTGTGGTGTAAATAAATGAACGGCTGTAATTCAGCATAAAATCTTTTGTTGCCCTGTTGCACAACACCACAGCGCCATGCGCGCCAATTGCTTTACCAAAAGTGTGAATGCGAATAAAAACAGCTTTGTGCAGTTGCTCGTGTTGCGCCTTCCCCCCCCCCATTGTGCCAATGATTCCGTTGCTGTGCGCTTCATCTAAAATTATTGCTGCATCATATTTTTTTGCAAGCCGCACCACTTCATTCAGTGGCGACTCATCGCCATCCATCGAATACAAAGCCTCAATGGCGATAAACTTCAACCCCGATGCGCAACGTAATCTTTCTTCAAGTTCAATCAAATTATTGTGCTGAAACGAAACACGGTTGGCTTTACTCATTCTAATGCCATCGTGCATACTGGCATGAACCAATTCATCGTAAAAAATGGTTGCATTTTTGTAAGGCAGTGATGACAACACCCCAACATTGGCATCGTAACCGGAATTAAAAATCAATGCAGCCTCGGCATCGTGAAACTGAGCAAGCATTTGCTCTGTTTCTTCTGCCAACTTGCTGTTACCTGAAAGCAACCGCGAACCGGAAGAACCATTTATTAAAGCTGAATTGGAATTGTGGGTTGTGAATTGTGCAAGCAAAGCGTTTGCCTGGTCAGCAATAACTGAATTGCGGGCAAAGCCGAGGTAGTCGTTTGAATAAAAATCTATTAAACCATCACTTAACTTCAGCTGACGAAAGTTGCCGGAAGTTATGCGCTCGTTTACCTTTTGAGTGATGTACTCGCTAATTGCTTTGCTCATCGAAATTCAAATGAATAAACTTTCCGCTGAAAAAAATTTTACAAAAATTGATTTCACGCTTCACTGCAAATGGATATTGAGTTATTCTTGCTGCGTAAATGCACAGTAACATGAATCTGTAACAACCCTTCCGAGTTTTTCTTTCTCGGATTTTTTTTCGCACTTCTTCCTTCGGAAGTCAGATTCTATCATTTTAATTTTTCGATTTCATGTTACAAAACATCTCTGCATATAAAACTTCATTTAAAACAGCCATGCGCCTAGCATTGCCCATAATGGCGGGGCAATTAGGGCAAATTTTAATGGGCTTTTTCGATACCATTCAAATTGGCGGTTTAGGCGCTGAATACATTGCTGCATCCGGCTTGGCAAATACCATTTACTGGTTGGTTACATTGCTTGGCTTAGGTGTTTTGTTCGGTGTTGCGCCTTTAGTTTCCGAAGCTTTTGGCGAACAGCAAAAAGAAAAATCAATCGGCATTTTGAATAGCAGTTTACTTGTTGCTGTGGCACTTTCTGTTGTTTTCACAGCTTTGGTTTTTGTTGTGGTGGCAAACTTCCACCTGTTCCGCCAACCCGAAAACATCAACCCGCTTGCTTCGCGTTACCTATACATCGTAAACTTCACCACACCTGCAATGATGCTTTTCACAGCCGGCAGACAATTTGTGGATGGCATGGGCAGAACCATTCCCGGCATGGTTATCAACCTTGCAGCATTGGTGTTGAATATTTTCCTGAACTGGTTGTTGATTTACGGAAATCTGGGACTTCCGGCTTTGGGCATCGAAGGCGCAGCGCTTGCCACCTCCATTTCGCGAACTGCAATGATGGCAGCCATCCTGTATTTCATTTTTAAGGATAAACAAGTGCGTGAAATGCGATGCGCATATAGAAAAAGTGCATTCAAAAAACATTCATTTGTGAAGCCTGTTTTAGTCATAGGCATTCCTGCCACTTTGCAAGTAAGTTCCGAAGCGGCATCGTTCTGCACGGCACACATTATGTGCGGCTGGCTTGGCGACATGGAACTTGCCGCTCACCAAATTGCCATCAATCTTGCTTCCATAACCTTCATGGCTGTAACGGGAATTTCGGCTGCAGGAACCATAATGACAGGCTATGCCTTTGGCGCAAAAGATGCGCAAAGTATTCGCATTAGCGGTAAAACAGTCATCATGCTAACCATTGCATTAGAATTGATTTTTGTAATAGTTTTTCTGGGCGGAAACAAATTGTTGCCAAAACTTTACACCAATGAAGCAACGCTGATTGCCATGGCATCTTCACTCATTTTGCTTGCTGTACTTTTCCAACTGAGCGATGGATTACAAAACGCGGCTGTGGGTGTGCTCAGGGGCATTCAGGATGTAAAAATTCCGGCTTTACTTGCCTTCACATCCTATTGGCTCATCATGATTCCATCATGCTACTTTTTAGCCTTCCACTTTGGGTTGGGTGTTAAGGGAATATGGGTGGGTTTCATCATTGGGTTAAGCTCGGCTGCTGCAATGTTGATTGCGCGATTCTTCTATCTGACACATCCTAAAAACTTGAACAGGCTTTTATTTAACCCGTAGTCATCAACTCACTTCGATTCTGATGAATATGCCAGAAGCGCATTGGGCTCAAAAACTATGTGCCTATGTGGTTTAATTGTAAGAAGCATACACAATTTCTAAACTGCTGCTTCAGCAACTTTCATTGCATTTTTCACAGCAATTTCGCGGGCAACAGCTTCGGCTAACTTCATGAATGTGTTACGGACAATTGCAGATGAAGAAGTAGTTACGGCAGGCTCGCCATCATCACCAGCTTCACGAATGCTTTGCACAACCGGAATTTCACCAAGAAATGGAACTTCATATTCTTCGGCTAACTTTTTGCCGCCTTCTTTTCCGAAAATATAATACCTGTTTTCTGGCAGTTCCTCAGGTGTGAAGTATGCCATGTTTTCCACCACGCCAAACACAGGCACATTGATGCTTTCAAGCCTAAACATTGAAAGCGCTTTTCGAGCATCGGCAAGCGCTATTTCCTGCGGAGTGGTAACAATCACCGCACCGGAAACATTCACTGTTTGTGCCATGGTTAAATGCACATCACCTGTGCCCGGAGGCATGTCCACAATCATGTAATCTAACTTACCCCACAAACAATCCGTAACAAATTGGCGCAAAGCAGAAGTTACCATCGGTCCACGCCAAACAATGGCTTGCCTGTCGTCCACCAGCAATCCAATAGACAAAACTTTGATGCCGTGTGTTTCAATAGGCAAAATATAGTGCTTGTCTTTAATCAACCGCACTTCGGGTTTTTGCCCTTTTATGCCTAACATGGTAGGAATTGAAGGTCCATGAATATCGGCATCAATCAAGCCCACTTTTGCACCTTGCTGCGCCAATGCCAAAGCTAAGTTTACCGACACCGTAGATTTGCCTACACCGCCCTTGCCCGATGCAACACAAATGATGTTTTTCACACTTGGTAAAATGTTCACGTTGGTATTACGTGCGCTGTTCACATTGGCATCCATCAACACATCTATTTCATAACCGGGAGCCACAGCCTGAACTGCATTTACACAATCCTGCTTAATTTTTTCCTTAAGCGGACATGCAGGTGTGGTAAGCGTAACTCTGAAACGAATGGATTTACCCGCAACTTCCACATCACTAATCATGTTCAGCGTAACCAAATCCTTTTTCAAATCGGGGTCGTCCACAGTGCGTAACGCATTTATTACTGCTTCTTTGTTCATTTTCTCGAAAATTATCAGCCGCAAAACTATAATTGAACCAACAACAGCTTTAAAAAAGATGTTTAAACGTGATGGAAAGAAAATCACGCTGCAAAACTTCCCTTGCTAAAAACTATGTTTGCTGTTTAATGTTTTCCATTCATGCCTGAAACTGCTGCTGCAAAAAGTAAACCTGAAAACGGCAAAACCGAACAGGGTCTTCAACATATTTTCATCAAAGGTGCGCGCGTTCACAACCTGAAAAATGTGGATGTGGAATTGCCCAAGCATAAATTGATTGTGGTAACGGGCGTGAGCGGCAGCGGCAAATCATCACTCACCATTGACACGCTTTATGCCGAAGGGCAGCGCAGATATGTGGAATCGCTTTCGGCTTATGCACGGCAGTTCCTCAGCCGCATGGATAAACCCGATGTGGACTACATCAAAGGTTTGTGTCCGGCAATTGCGATTGAGCAAAAAGTGAGCACCCGCACCACGCGCTCCACGGTGGGTTCACTCACCGAAATTTACGATTATCTGCGGCTTTTGTTTGCACGCATCGGCAGAACTTATTCACCGGTGAGCGGAGAAGAAGTGAGCAAACACGAAGTGAATGATGTGGTGAATTTTGTTTTTGGTTTGCCGGAAGATGAAAAGGTGTATTTGCTTTTCATTTCAAAAGCAAAAAAGAAACTGGATGAAGAGCTAAAACTGTTGCTGCAAAAGGGTTTCACGCGCATAAAATGGAATGGCACACTGATGCGCATTGAAGATGCTTTGAATGAAGAAAGCATTTTGAAGAGCAAAGAAAAGTTTGTGGAAGTGGTGGTGGATAGATTGGTGGTGAAACACAACGATGAAGAACTTGCTTCGCGCATTGCCGACTCGGTGCAAACTGCTTTCAATGAAGGCGGTGGTGAATGTGTGGTGGAATTTGGCGAAGGCAAACAGCGATTGTTCAACGATAAATTTGAAGCCGATGGCATGTCGTTTGAGTTGCCATCACCCAATCTTTTCAACTTCAATAATCCCTATGGCGCGTGCCGCACCTGCGAAGGCTTTGGCACTGTGATGGGCTTGGATGAAGAGTTGGTTTTCCCCGATAAAAACCTGAGTGTTTACGAAGGCGCCATCGCCCCGTGGCGCGGTGAAAAAATGAGTGAATGGTTAGAGCCGCTCATCAAAAAAGGAATCCTTTTCGACTTCCCCATTCATCGTGCTTTCTGCGACCTCACCGAGCAGGAACGGAAACTGCTTTGGACAGGCAATGAATACTTCCACGGCTTAACCTACTTCTTCCAATACCTTGAAGAGAAAAGTTACAAAATTCAATATCGCGTGATGCTTTCACGCTACCGAGGAAGAACCTCCTGCCCCGATTGCAAAGGCTCGCGCATCAGGAAAGATGCTTTGTATGTGAAGATAAAAGGCAAACCTCATCTGCCTTCGGCATCTTCTCCAAAAGGAGAAGAAAATAGGAGTATTGTATCCTACTGCATTGCCGACTTATTGCTGATGCCCATCAAACACTTACAGCAAGTGGTGAATGGCTTTCAACTAAACGAGCAAGAGCAAAAAATTTCAGAGCGCATCCTCACCGAAATTCGCAATAGGGTAAACACCATGATGGAAGTCGGCTTGGGCTACCTCACCCTAAATCGGCTTTCCAACACCCTCAGCGGTGGCGAAACACAGCGCATCAACTTAACCCGCAGCATAGGCAGCAACTTAACTTCATCGCTTTACATATTGGATGAACCGAGTATTGGCTTGCATCAGCACGATACAGAAAATTTGATTCGTGTTTTGAAGAATCTGCGCGACCTCGGCAACACGGTGGTGGTGGTGGAACACGATGAAGACATCATGCGCCAAAGCGACCACATTGTGGACATGGGACCCGAAGCTGGCATTTATGGCGGTGAATTAGTTTGCAATGCTTCACCCGAAAAATTGATGCAGCACACCGAATCGCTCACTGCACAATACCTCAACGGCAAACTCGAAATTCCTGTGCCAGACATTCGCAGAAAGCCCATCAATTTCATTGACATCAAAGGTGCTTCACAACACAACTTGAAAAATGTGGATGCCCGTTTTCCACTCAATGCGCTCACGGTGGTAACAGGCGTTAGCGGCAGCGGCAAAACCACTTTGGTGAAGAAAATTCTTTACCCCGCTTTGCTCCAGCGCTTTGATGGCGGTGGCGAAAAGCCGGGCGTTTTTCGTGAATTGAGTGGCGATTTGAAACGCATCACCGGCATTGAAATGATTGACCAAAATCCGTTGGGCAGAAGCTCGCGCAGCAATCCGGTTACTTATGTAAAAGCCTACGACACCATCCGTGAACTCTTTGCGCGGCAGCAACTTTCGCGCATGCGCAGCTACTTGCCTTCAACTTTTTCATTCAATGTGGAAGGTGGCAGATGCGAAGTATGCAAAGGCGATGGCGAAGTGATTGTGGAAATGCAATTTCTTGCCGATGTGCATTTGAAATGCGAAGCCTGCAATGGCAAAAAGTTCAAGGAAGATGTGCTGGAAGTGCAATACAAAGGGAAGAGCATTTTTGAGGTGTTGGAGTTGAGTGTGGATGAAGCAATGGATTTTTTCAGCGACCAGCGCGATGTGTATCAAAAGCTGAAACCTTTGCAGGATGTGGGTTTGGGCTATGTGAAGTTAGGGCAATCCTCGTCCACTTTAAGCGGTGGCGAAGCGCAGCGTGTAAAACTGGCATCGTTTCTGCAAAAGGGTGCAGGCAACAATCCGTTGCTGTTCATTTTCGATGAACCCACCACAGGTTTGCATTTTCACGACATCAAAAAACTGATGAGCGCGTTCACGCAACTTCTGCTTGCAGGGCACAGCATCATTGTTATTGAACACAACATGGATGTGATTAAATGTGCCGACTGGCTGATTGATTTAGGACCCGTGGGGGGCGATGAAGGCGGCTATGTGCTTTACCAAGGCGCACCCGAAGGTTTGCTTGCAGTAGAGCAAAGTTTAACTGCGAAATATTTGAAGGAGAAGTTGAGGTAATGAATGATTATTCAAACATCACTGCATCATCATATTTCTGTTGAATGCTTTGCAGGGCTTTCTGTTTTTTCTCATCATTCCATTGCCAAACATTGGTAAGTTGCTCAACCACCAATTTGATTTTTGTTGCAGTTTCGTTTCGGGCAAAAAACAAGTAGCCGGTTCTGTCAATCAAAAAATCTTCGGGCATTTGAACTGCTTCATGCTCAATGCAGTAGTTCAATTCAGCACGCAGCAACATTTCATCGGTTTGCATTGAATCGGTTTTCACAAAGTAACTCAGCACTTTTTCGGTGTTGCTGCCATAGCGATGGAACAAATTCGTTGCAACATTTTCATTCAAACCGAGCGCACCAAATTTCGGAAGTAAACTTTTCAAATATGCTTTTGCTTCCTCGCGTGTTGCAAAGTTTCCACCACTTAACAGGTACTTTTTTGTTACACACTTTTGGGTGTGCTTTGAAAAATTTTTAGATAGCAATAAAGCCACACTATCCGTAACTTTTTCTGCCATTAAACGATAGCCTGTAAGTTTGCCTCCTGCAATGGAAATCAAACCCGATGGCGAAACGATAACCTCATCCTTTCGCGATAACTCCGATGGCGATTTGCCATCTTCGTGAATCAGCGGGCGCAAACCTGCCCAACTTGACACCACATCTTCCTTCTTCAAATTCACCGAAGGGAACATTTGATTCACGGCATTTAATAAATACTGAACATCCTGATTGTTCGCTTTCGGGGAGTCGATGTCTTGATTGTAAACGGTGTCGGTTGTGCCAACGTAGGTGATGCCATTGCGCGGAATGGCAAAAATCATTCGTCCATCAGCCACATCAAAATACACGGCTTGCTTTACAGGCAATTGCTCATGCCTGAAAACAATGTGCACACCTTTTGTGAGTTGCAACCGCTTGCTCGACAAACTGCCATCTTCTTTGCGCAACACATCAACCCACGGACCTGCAGCGTTCACCACATATTTTGCACGCACTTCAAATGTGGCATCGGATGTTTTATCCATCACAGTAAGCCCGGCAATTTTTCCCGAATCGCTCTTTACAAACGACCGCACCTCGGCATAGTTCAACAGCAGCGCACCTTCCTTAAAAGCGCTTTTTGCCAATTCAATCACTAAGCGTGCATCATCGGTTCTGTATTCAAAATACAATCCTCCACCTGTAACTTTCGATTCGTCCAGCAGTGGCTCAGCTTCAAGAGTAAAATGTTTATTCAGCATCACTCGCTGTTCGCTTTTTTTTACGCCTGCAAGCAAATCGTAAACCATTAAACCCAGCGAAGAAGATTGCTTACCCAACGAGCCATTTTTCACAATCGGCAACAACATTCTTTCGGGCAGCACCACATGCCTTGCGTTGCGATAAACAATGGCACGCTCCCTGCCCACATCGCGCACCAGTTTCAGCTCAAGTTGTTTTAAATAGCGTAAGCCACCATGAATCAGCTTTGTGGAACGACTGCTGGTTCCATAACCAAAATCGTTTTTTTCAAGCAGCAATGTTTTGATTCCTCGCAGCGATGCATCCAAAGCAATTCCACAGCCGGTGATTCCACCGCCAATTACAACTAAATCAAATTCTTGTTGCTGTGCAGCCTTTAAGAAGTGAGGGCGATTTCGGTTTGAAAAGTTCATTATTCAGCGCTTGGTTTGTTGTTGGCTATTTTCTTAGCCTTAACAACCGGAAGATTAAGTTGTTGAAAATCGCTGTAAGCGCCAGCCACAGCACGCACAAAATTGAAGCCGTTGCGCATAAACAGCGATGCGGCAGTAAGCGCATTATCGGCATTTTCAGCAACTATGTAAATGCGCATATCGTTGCTCAATTCCTGAACAATTTGGTCAACATCGTCCAATGGAATGTTTTCTGCCCACTCTAAATGCTCTTGCTCAAAGTCTTCTTCCTTCCTTGCGTCAACCAAATAAAACTCGTCATGGTTAAAATCAATGGCAAATTCATCAGGCTCAATGGATATGATAACCGACCTTTTTAAACCCGGAAAACTACTTTCAACGGAAACCCCTTTCAAACCTGAAAAGCCGGATGCAAGAATTGATTTTTGAATCTGTACAGCATGTTGTTGTTCTGCAATCAACACCACCGGCATATCGTCTGCAACAACGCTTTGAAAAACTTCATTAAAGTTTTTACCCCAAGGAATGCACACTGATTGTTCATAGTAATCATCTGATACCAAACTTGCAGCACGAGTGTCTAAAAGCAACACGCCATCTGCAACCAATTGCTCTACCGAGCCAACATCTAAAAAATTCATGCCGCAAATGTATCAACTCATTTGCTTTTGAAATGACTGTTTATCACTTCTGCAGTCTTTCGGAGGTTTTCATGATGCAAGGAGTAGAAAATTTCCTTCCCCACCCTGCGATAGGTAACCAATGAAGCATCTTTTAGAATGCGCAAATGCTGCGAAGTGATGGACTGATCTATAGCCAAATCCATGAAAATTCTGTTCACGTTTACCGGCTGATTTGCGCCAATGTGATTCAAAATTTTTATGCGCAGCGGATGTGCCAACGCGCGTAGGATACTTGCCGAAAAATTAAAAGTAGCATTACCTACAAAAGAGAGTGCAGAAGTTTCGTGCATAGTCAGCCATCTTTTGTTTAGGGTAAAAAAACAAACATTCTTCCTTTTATGAAAAGAAAGAGTTACATATTTAAAATCCTAAAGCGGCAAATGCACCTTTAAACTCAGTTCGCCAGTTCCTCGGCAAGCCGCGAAAGCTCAAACAATTTTGGCTTATTCAGTTTGTAGTATATAAACTTTCCATCGCGCTCGGTTTCCACAATGTCTGCTTTGCGCAAAATAGCCAAATGCTGCGATGCCACTGATTGCTCTAACCTTAACTTCACATAAATGTCGGTTACGGTCATTCTTCCGTTTGTTTCAAGCAGCGACAAAATTTCCTTTCGCAACTTATGATTCACCGCGCGCAATGTAAGCACTGCCCTGCGCAAAATGTCATAGCTCAACTTCACCGGCTCTGCCTCTCCAGGTTTGGAAATCAGCAGCACCTCTTTCGATAATCTTACGCTCATTGTTAGTTGGATTTGTTGGCGCGAAGATGTAAAAATTTACCAGTAAATGAAATATGTATTAAATAAATAAATTATTCGACTTGTATCTAACCCTCAATGCACCATGTTCACAACCTTCATAACTAATATTGGTTGCAATGTACAAACGCTTCGCAGCAATAATTTCAGAAAAGATTTTCCAAAAATTACCTTTGGTTAATGCACGAGAAATTTGACTACATCGTTATCGGTTCCGGTTTTGGCGGCAGCGTGAGCGCCATGCGCCTTGCCGAAAAAGGCTATTCCGTTTTGGTGATTGAAAAAGGCAAATGGTGGAAAGCCGATGACTTCCCAAAAAGCAACTGGAACCTGCGCAAGTTTCTGTGGGTGCCCGCCCTGCGGTGGTTTGGCATCATGAAAATGGATTTCTTCAAAGAAGTGCTCGTGCTCAGCGGAGCAGGCGTGGGCGGTGGCAGCCTTGTTTATGCCAACACCCACATGATTCCCAAAGAAGCCTTCTGGACAAACCCCATTTGGAGCCGCTTTAAAGATTGGAAAGCCACCCTTGCCCCTTTTTATGAAAAAGCAAAATTCATGCTCGGCTCCTCAAAGTACATGCGCGAATTTCCCGAAGATAAATACCTCAAACAAGTAGCCGATGACATGGGGCGCGGCAGCAGCTACCAAACCGTGGACTATGTGGGCGTTTATTTTGGCGACACCAACAAAGAAAAAGACCCCTACTTTAAAGGGCTTGGTCCACTGCGCAAAGGCTGCACCGAATGTGCCGGCTGCATGGTGGGCTGCCGCGAAAACGCCAAAAACACCTTAGACAAAAACTACCTCCACTTCGCCCAAGACTATGGCGCACGAATTGAAGCCGAAACCCGCGTTACCAAAATCGAATTCCTTAACAACGAATACATCATCCACACCGAAAGCCAAACCAATTTCTGGTGGAAAAACAAACGCACCTTCCGCTCCAAAGGCTTAGTGGTAAGCGCAGGCGTGCTGGGCACCCTCAAGCTCTTGCTCGAACAAAAACACATCAACAAAACCCTCCCCAACCTCTCCGATAAACTTGGCGAAAACATCCTCACCAACAGCGAAATGATTGCAGGCGTGGGAGGCGCACCCGAAAAACTCAACCACGGCATCGCCATCAGCCGCGTGTTCAACCCCGATGACAACACCCACATCGAACTCTGCAAATACCCCGATGGCAGCGGAGCCATGATGCGCCTCGGGGTGTTTGCCGCAGGCGAAGGCAACGCACTTGTGCGCACAGCCAAAATGTTAGGCAACATGATTGCGCAACCCCGCAACGTCATCCGCTATTTCTTTGAAACTGAAGTGGCAAAAAAATCCATCATCCTGCTCGTCATGCAATCGCTGCCAAACGCCATGAAACTAAAACTGAAAACCGGCATCTTCGGCACCTCACTCAGCTTTGATAACAAAGAAAAAACCAAAGTACCCAGCTACATCCCCATCGGGCAGGAAGCCCTCCACCGCTATGCCCAAAAAGCCAACGCAGTGCCCATGAATGCCTTCAGCGAAGTGATGTTCAACATGAGCACCACCGCCCACATCCTTGGCGGCTGCCCCATTGGCGATACCAAAGAAACAGGCGTGGTGGATGAATACTTCCGCGCACACGGCTACCCCAACATGATGATTCTCGATGGCTCCATTGTGCCCGCAAACCTGGGCGTGAATCCATCTTTCACCATCACCGCCCTCAGCGAATATGCCATGCACCACGTTCCCGCCAAAGAAGGCTTCAAAAAGAAAACACTCGAAGAGCGAATGGCAGAGGTGGGGTAAGGAGTGTTTTCTGTATTACCCCTAATATTACATGGGCGAGCTTCGGCATTGCGGATTTTGGCGTTAAAAAAATCATTCTTAAAGCCGTTATCAACGCTTCGCTGTTTGAGCCCAACACGCACTACAACATTATGAACACATTCAATGGCGAGTTTGAAGCGTTTAGGATTTAAAAATGATTTTTAGCCAAAAGCCCCGCAAAGCCTTGATTTTTTGCTTCTTTTTCATCTAAGGAAAAAGAAGGATATCACGTTATCTTGGCAGCGCCAATGTGAAAATGAAACGCATAGTTAAAACAATGAGCTACTGCACCACTTGCAAAACCGGCTTGATGCAAAAGGGTTTAACCACAGTTACCTTTGACAAGGATAACATGGTGATTGTTTTTCGCAATGTTCCTGCCAATGTATGTAGTGTGTGTGGCGACTATACTGTTGAAAGTGAAACGGCAAAAGAACTTCTAAAAACTGCCAAAGAAGAGGTTAGCAAAGGACACCAAGTTAGTGTTATGAATTACAGCAAAGCTGCATAGTTCTATTTGTATAATTCGTAACTATTCTTACAAGAAAATTACTATAAGACCATCAATACCAATCCCTTCAAATAATTACCCTCAGGGTGAAAAATACTAACCGGATGATCAGGCGGTTGGGTAACGCGATGTAAAATTTTCACATCCCTTCGTGCTTCAATAGCAGCGGCAGTAACAGCCCCTTCAAACAAACCTGCATCAATAGCCTGCGAACATGAAAAAGTGAAAACAATTCCGCTTGGAGCTATGCGCTTCATTGCCATTGCATTCAACCTTTTGTAAGCCTGAATTGCCTGATGCTTAGCTGAATGATGTTTTGCAAAAGCCGGTGGGTCAAGTACTATCACATCATAATTACCGGTTTCGGATGCAGCCAAAAAATCAAACACATCGCCAACATGCGATTGGTGTGTTGTTTGATTGTTCAGCGCAATGTTTTTATCGGTCAACTCAATGGCTTTTGCCGAAGCGTCAACAGAATCAACATAAGCTGCGCCTGCTTTCAGCGCATAAACCGAGAACCCTCCTGAATAGCAAAAGGTATTCAACACACGTTTTCCATGCACATAATCACCAAGCAATTTTCTGTTCTCACGTTGGTCAATGAAGAAGCCTGTTTTTTGCCCATGAGCTATATCCACAAAAAACTTATTCCCATGTTCAACTATTTCTTCATCAGCCTTATCACCAAAAAGCACTTCATCTTTCTGTTCAAAGCCCGATGAAGACGCAGCTTTGTTGTAAACACTTTTAATTCTTCCTGCCGCTTGTTGAACGATGATTTCACTGAGTAATTTTCTGATTTGATACATGCCTTTTGAGTGCGGCTGAATCACCGCAGTTTCGGCATAAACATCCACTATTAAACCCGGCAAGCCATCACCCTCGCCATGCACTAATCTGAAGGAATTGGTGTGTGCAGAATCAAACAATCCGAGTTGCTTGCGAAGTAGTATGGCATTGGCTATTCGTTGAACAAAACAATCTTCAACGTTTTCAAAATCAGAAAATGAGAAAATCCTAACTGCAATGCTACCGGTGGCATAATGCCCGAGTGCAAGGAATTTCCCATGCTCATCCACCACGCGCACCAAATCGCCATCTGCAATTTTTCCGCTCAAACATTTTATTGCGCCCGAAAAAATCCACGGGTGAAATCTTTTAGTGAACTCCACCTTTTGCTGCTTCAAAACCACATTGCCGCTAACAGTCATCTTCATGCCGTAATAATAAAAACAAAAGCCGCTTCAAGTTTCCCGAAGCGGCTTTGATGGAAAGATATTTTCAATTACTGAATCATCAACCTTGTGTAAAACACTTCGCCATTGCTCAATTGCACTTTGCACAAATACATGCCCACAGGAAGCGATGAAACATGCAACTCATTAGTGGAAGTTGCCGCAACATGTTTTCCGCTTAAATCATAGAGCAAAGTATTTGCGCTCATATTTTCCGGCAACTGAATAAAAAATCTGTCGCGCGATGGATTGGGGAAAATGCGCACATCACCATTGATTTTCACACCCTCAATTCCAACAGAAGGGTTCACCAAAGTATTCACCACAGTGTTGGTTTTGATGGGCAGGTTGTAGTCAAAATAAATGGATGCGCTGTTTGAGATACTCGTTCCAACAGGAATTGCGCTCAATCGGTTGATAAAGAATGTAACAAAGCCATGACTGAGCGGCTCATTCGTGAAACTGTCAACCAAGTAAATGTTATCGAAGCGGAACTCAATGATATCGTTTGTAACAAACACAGGAGTCATTGGGTGGCTGCTGGTGAAATTCCGAAATGTGTAAGGATTCAAATTCAAATCTAAAGTGTCGCGGATGACCACAGTGAATGCAGTATCAGTACCTGTGTTTTGAAAACGAATGGTGTATTTAAACACAGTGTCTTTCGCCAGGATATTAGCGGGCAGATTTACTAACTTATCGTTGGGGTCATAAGAACCTTGAACACGAACACGCAATGTGTCGGTATTATTACTTGCAACATCATCAATGGTGGTTGGGGTGATGGTTGCAATGTGCACTAAGGTATCGTTAATCTCAACAATTGGCGGTGGCGCAATTTGAATATTCGCCATAAATGATTTTGAAGCTCCGGGCGCAAGGCTATAGTTCCATGTAATGGTATTTCCGGAGATTGAACCTCCAGTGTGAGCAGTTATGGGTGTGGTTCGGCTGTCTAAAGCCAGTGTTGCTGTTCCTTCCTGCGTGTGCGCAATGTTGGAATGGTTTTTAACTGTTACCCAAACATTGGCAGTAAAACCCGGACGGGCAATTGCACTTACAGACTGAACCGAAGCATCTCTTACGGGAATAATTTCAATGGCAAAATCCAAAGTGTCAATAGGCGAACCTATAACAGAAATATCAACTTGCCTTTTGCCACCGGCAGGGCAAAACGGAGTTTCACCCGGATTGAAAACCGGCTCAATGGTGTAAAACCCTAATGGCAATGTGGCAGCGTAAAAACCATCGTTGTTTACAGAAACCCATGTGGTGGTGCCGGCACTTGAAATCCTCACCAACTTATTATATGCAAGTGCATCTGTTGAATCATATTTGCAGTTTGCATTCACATCATAAAAAACCTGTCCGGCAATTTCGCGAACACAATTGGAAGCATATTCAATCAATACATTTTTGTGACTTGAACAACCGGAACTGTCCGTTACCGTAACACTGTAGCCACCGATTGAAAGGTTATCAACGTTAGGACCACTTGCTCCATTACTCCATGCAAATGTGTAAGGGGGATTTCCACCCACTGCTTTAACCATTATCTCTCCTTTGGTGTTGTTGCAATCTGCCGGAATCACTTTGTCAACAATAATCTGAACGCGCGACAGGGCAATGTTTATAGCCTGAACACATAGCGATGAATCGGTAACACGAACCGTGTAGTTACCCTCCGGCAGGTTTGTAAACTCATTGGTGGGCTGCGGTGAATTACCATCTAAACGATAAGAAAAAGGTGAAACCCCGCGCGTTACATCCACCATGATTGAGCCGTTTGATTGCCCGCATGTAGGGTTGATGGTGGTTGCCGTTAACTCCATAGACGAATCAGGAACAAAGAATGATTCGGTAGCGGTACAGCCACTAGCGTCAGTGATAGTTAAAGTGTAAACGCCTGTAGGGATATTGAACAAATTAGGGTTAATTGAGCCATTACTCCATGTGTATGTGTAGAAAGGCGTACCTCCGTTTGCGGTTACTGTAACCCTGCCGTTGCCTTGGCATCGGTCAGGCTCAACAAAACCTAATACATTGATAGGTGTTGGGGCGGTTACAATTATAGAATCAACCTTTGAATTGAACTGAACATCCGTGATGGTTACTATATATACACCGGCACACAAGTTGGTTTGCACAGGCGTTGTTTGCCCATTGTTCCAAACATAGTTAAATGGAGGAATACCACCGGCTACATTCAGCGTAACCGAACCATCGCAAGTGTTATGGCAAGTAGGCGAAGTAATAACAGGTTGCGTTGTAATTAACTGAGCGGTTGCATTTAAGCTCAAAGCAGTGAGCAGCAAGAGTGTGTAGAGAATACGGTTCATAAGAATTGGTTTTGATGATAAGATGCGTGATGATTACCAATGGGTTGTATCGGCAATTTACACTGCGCGAACTTAACTACACTTTTCCATCTGCTTCCAAAAAGAGGGATAGGATTTCTCCACCACCCAAGGCGAGCTGATACTGATACTGCCGAGTGCAGCCAATGGCGCAAAAGCCATAGCCATCCTGTGGTCATTGTGGGTTTCAATCGGTTCGGCAGGTTGATGAAACTTTCCCTGTAATTCAAAAAGTTCATCTGCTTTTTCAACCAAGCGCACACCGCATTTTTTCAGTTCCTGCTGCATGGCGGCAATGCGGTCAGTCTCTTTTATCCGCAAGCTTTGCAAGCCACTGAATGTGGCGTTAATGTTTTTTGATGCACAAAGCACCATGAATGTTTGTGCCAAGTCAGGATACTTTTCAAAATTGAAATGCAACTGAACATCACCGGGAAACTGAAATTGCTCGTGCGTAATTTTTAAACCATTTTTCAACTGCTCTGCCCTTACGCCAAAAAGCTGCATCCATGCCACTGCATTTGCATCCCCTTGAAGCGTTTCCAATGATAGATACCGCAAAAGAAAAGAAGAATCAGGCAGCAAGGCGCAAAGACTGAACCAGTAAAAAGCATTTGTCCAATCAGGTTCAACAACAAAATGTGTGCGTTGAAACTGCTGCGGTGCTATGTTGATACTGTTGCCATTGTGCAAAATTTTCACTCCTACCTTTTTTAGCATGGCAAGCGTGATGCTGATGTATGGCTGCGATGCAACAGGTGGGATAATTTCAACACTCAAACCTTTCGGCAGCACCGGGGCAATCAACAGCAATGCAGTAATGAACTGACTGCTTACATCGCCTTTTACTTTCACGCTTTTCGCTAATGCCGAAAAATCTTTCAGTGGGCGAACGCGCACCGGAGGAAAACCATAGCTGTTTTCATAGCAAACATCAAAGCCTATTGCCAAAAGCGCATCCACCAAAGGTTGAATAGTGCGCTGCATCATGCGTTCGCTACCCGTGATTACCGAAGCGCGATTTGCGGCACAGCAATAGGCGCACAAAAACCGCATGGAAGTACCGGCATCTATCACATCCAATGTTTCAGCGTCTGACTCAAGTAAGGTAATTAAATGCTGTGTATCACGCGCATCTGAAAGGTTTTCTCCTGTAACTTTTCCATTGCTGAGTTTGCTCAAAATCAACAGCCGATTACTAATGCTTTTTGATGCAGGCAATTCAATTACAATGTCCTTTCGCGGTTCTATCTTTTTAAGCAGCAAAGCGTTCATTGTACATCATCAAAGATTTATGAATAACATCATCACCAACTTCGCAATTTATCAAGCAGTGTCCAATTCGATTGGGTAGCGCAAAAAGCGTTTTTCCATCAGCGTTTTTCTTATCCTGCTTGGTTAACTGAACAATGAAATCAATCTCAGTTAACTGCACCATCGGGCTGAAAATCTTTTGCAGCAGCGTTACGGCTTTTTCAGCTTCATAACCCGCAATGATTTTTAACTCGGCAGCAATCAGCAATTCACACACCATGCCAACTGCAATTGCTTCGCCATGAAGCAGAGGTGTTTTTGTGCGCAAAAAATAACTTTCAACTGCATGACCAACAGTATGTCCGAAATTCAGTTTTTTGCGCACGCCCCTTTCAAAAGGGTCTTCCTTCACCACACTCATTTTAATTTCAACAGCTTTTTGAATTACACTTTTCCAAGCCGTAACATCCTGTGTATTTGGAATACCATTCGCCACAATTTCGCTGAATGATGCTTCATCGGCAATGATGTAATGCTTTATGACTTCTGCTAAACCGCTAACCAACTCGCGCTCAGGTAGCGTTTGCAAAAATCCTGCGTGAATGACAATTTTTTCAGCATTGGCAAACAAGCCGATTTGGTTTTTGAAATGCAAAAAATCAATTCCTGTTTTCCCGCCAACCGCAGCATCCGCCATTGCCAGCAATGATGTGGGAACGTTCACAAATGCAATGCCTCGCTTGTAACAACTTGCTGCAAAGCCTCCCAAATCACATATCATTCCGCCTCCTAAGTTTATCAGCACTGCACTTCTATCGGCACGATGCTTTGAAAGTTCCTCCCAAACTTTCTCACAGGCGGAAAGATTTTTATGCTCCTCTCCTGCTTTAACCTCAATTACAACAGCATCATCCGGCAGCGGAATTTCATTAAGGCAATGCCTTGATGTGTTTTCATCCACCAACACAAAAGGTTTTCTGCCTTCTGCAATTTTCAGGAGGCTTACTTTTTCAACAAACTCTATGGGCGGAAATTCAGGCATAAAAAAAGTGTTTGCGAATGGCAAACACTTTGTAAATATAGAAGTTGATTTTACTGTTAAAGGATAGCGTCTTTAAAACTAACTTGCGCCTTCTGAATTTTTACTGCAAATGATTCAGCATTTAAAATACTGCCCACTGCTTTGTACTGCAAAAACTTTTGACGCATCAGTTTTTTCAATTCAGGGTCGGTGATTTTTGGAATGTTGGCAGCCAACACAGCACACTGGTCAAACACACCTCCCTTAGCTGATTTGTAGTAATCTTCAAACGCTTTTTGGTCGGCTTTGTCGGGTGTTTTATTTCCATTGGCATCAGCAACCATGCTAACTGATGGAGCGCCACGTTTGATTTCATCTAAAGTGTAACCTGCATTAGCCAATGGCGAAAGAAACTTCATGTTGGCAGTAATTGCTTTTGCCAAAGATGCTTCACCGTGTTCCTCCAAAAGTCTGATGGCATCGTCCCATTCAAACGTCATCATTTTGGTGTAAGCTTTGTATTTAGATGCTTTTATATCCTCGCCAACTTTGTCATACAAAGTTGCGGCTAAACTGTAGTTTGATTTACCAACCTGTTCTTCGGCAAGTTTTATCACCGATGCTTTATCTTCTTTATTCATGTAAGCGTCAGCAACCTTGCCATACATCTGCTCAGCCTCGGCATCTTTGCCTTCGGCAAAAAGTTGGTCGGCATATTTTTTCAAACCTGAAGTAACGTTGCCTGCATAGTAAGCCTCAAAAGCCTTGTCGTAGTTTTTCTTTGAGAAATAGATGTCGCCTGCTTTTTTAAAGCCATCGTCTTTTTTAGCAAGCATGTAGGTTTCAGCGGCTTTTTGGTCATCGCCTTTAGCCATGTAATCCTCTGCAATTTTGTAAATCTTATCTCCCGCTTCGGCTTGAACATAGTATTCCAAAGCCTTGTCGTAGCTTCCTGCTCCACGGTCATAGTATTTATCCCCCGCTGCGCGCGCGCCTTCCTTGAAGGCATCAGCTTTTGTGAAAAAACTCATGGCTGAGCGGAGTGTTTTCACCTCCATTTTAGGGTCTGAAGAAGCAAATGCCTCTTCCAATTGGAGATATGCAATGCTTTTGAAGCCGACTTTTCTGTCTTCTTTACTTGCAGAACCAAATGAAGTAGATGCTGCCTGAAAATCCTTGATTTCCAAGTATGCATTGCCCAACTTGGTGGCAATCTCTGGCGATTTCAATCCTCCTTTCATCCACTGTTCGCGGGCTTTCTGAACCAACTCATTGCGCTTGGCTTTGTCGGTTTGCTCCATCGCTTTTTTCAGAAATTCATCGCCTTTAGTAACGTCTTTATTTTGTGCAAAAGCAGTTGCGGAAAAGCCGATTAAAACAACCGCCAACAATTTTAAAAGTGTGTATTTCATAACGCTTTGTTAATTTGAAAACGAATAAAGGTGAAAGTATTTGTAAATGGAATTTTGAGCCTGTAATTTTTTTATTGAATTAGGCATATAGCAAAGATATTAGAAGTGTTATCATTGCTATAAATACAT